>Ga0256787_1000025_pt1 | contig 30326 bp, 33 predicted proteins | sample MC6MC0938MT_FD_189994 | JGI IMG/M metagenome (GOLD analysis project Ga0256787, IMG submission 189994) | Metatranscriptome of enriched soil aggregate microbial communities from Iowa State University, Ames, United States - MC6-MC0938-MT... | ecosystem: Environmental > Terrestrial > Soil >... | reverse complement strand
ATTTTATACAAAAGCAAAGGCGGAGATCAAAAGGACGCAGGAATCTACTTCTTTGATGCCCGCTGTATCCGGTGAAAACCTTTTACATTGCTCAGCGATTCCCTGGATCGATTTTACCGCGCTTTCCCATGCCCGTAGTTTCCATTTCCCGGATAGTTGCCCGAAGCTTTCTTTTGGTAAAATGACCGGGCAGGATGGGGTGTTGCAGATGGCGGTTTCGATACATGGGCACCATGGTTTAATGGATGGTTACCATATCGGTCAATTTATAGAAAGGTTCCAGGAATTACTGAACGAATAAGTAAGCAGGAGATCAACCATAAACTACGCTCTAAACTAAAAACAAAATAAGCTGGCCGGTATATAAAGTACCGGTCTTTGCTGCTTTTAGGCTAATTTAGTAGCTACACACCTATTAAATGCCGGCAACAGGTTTGCAGTAAGTGTTTATTGAAACTATTAAAGGAATAGGAATGGATCAGGACTAGGATTCAACAGGTGATAGGAAAATTGTAGTAACTCTTTTATACTTAAAGGAGGACAATAATTGAATATTCTGATTTTCTTGGGTAATTTAGGACTCAACAAGTAAAGTAAAGATATGAGAACATTTTTGATCATTATATTTAGCCTGTGTATCAGCTTTCAAGCAATGGCTACGGCTCAGTTGCCCGATAAGATCGTTTACAAAGGCAAAACCTATAAGTTACATAGCAATCCTTTAGAGGCCTATTTTGAGCAACACCCGGAAAAACGGCCTTATGGCATCGGGTCTACTGCTTTATGGCGGGGATATATAGCTACCTTTGAAATCAGGGATCAGCAATTATATGTAAAAGACATTTCTGTTGAGTATGCAGATTCCTTAAAGGGCACTCATGACTTTAAATGGAAAAGTGTGATGCAGGAAGTATTTCCGGATCAAAAGAGTTTTAAAGTAGATTGGGTGAATGGATTACTAGTCATCCCGCATGGCAAAATGGTGAATTATGTGCATATGGGATATGGCTCTACTTATGAAAAATACATTTTGTTAGAGATCGATCAGGGTAAATTAAAAAGGGAGAAAAAGTTCGACTATAAATCTTACGAGACGTTTAGAGCTCAACAATTTCTTGCCTTTAAGCAAACCGAGGAATACCGGTCTGTTAAGGCTGAACTACAAAAAGATGGTAGTTCAGACGAATATGTTGATGATTTTTTAAAAACGTATATCATCCATTATACTTCAAAAATATTGACTCCCTAAAAACTATAATTGGTATTCACTTTTTTATATACCTGCAAATAAGAGAGGAACCTGCTTTATCCAGAGGCAATAGTCATGCTCCTGTTGCTTTCAGAAATACGCTTTTAATGCTTTTGCTTTTCCACGTATTGCGTTTTGTAAATATTAAGGTACAAAACCAGGAATTGGTAGCTCCTTCAAAAGGAAGTAATACGGATCTTTTTAATGAAAGAAGGGTCAATATTGCTGACTTTATCTCTTTCTTCATTTATATACTTACCCTCTTCATACTTTTTAGGTATATAATGGTATTTGATTGAAGAAATTAATAGGTTGTTTGCCAGATTGATATGATGGACAGGAGTGTTATATCCCCAAAGAACTGAGCCATTCCGAAATACAGCGACCTATTGCGTATTTGAAAGATTGATATACCGGATAATTTTATACTTATTGATCCGGTAAATTTTCGTTTTAGTTTTTGCTTAATTTCGCTTTGCAGCCCGAAACAGACTAAAGCTGCTTAAGCATAATAAAATGAGATCATTTAATAAGAAAGTCATCGGAGGTGCACTGTTACTGTTACTTGGCGGAACAAGTCCCGTCCTGAGCCAGGAAAAAGAAGTAAGCTTTAGCCGGGAATATATCAAAGCAAACAATCAGCAGACCACTATAGAGATCAATGAAGCCCAGGAGCTGATCTATATCATTTTGTCGGTAACGGAATTCGGGCAGAAAAATCCGAACATGACCCGCCAGAGCACGCCTTATTTTGAAGCGGTTAAGAAACACTTTCTCCCTTATGCCGGGCTACCGGTAGTGAAGCAGTTTGACACCTTATTAAACCAGAATATTATCAACTATTTTCTCCTGGCCGGGAATGCTTATGGCTTCCGCTTTAAAGGAGATAAACTGGAGCCGACACAGGTCTACAACTTCCCGGCAAAAGGCATCGGTAAGTTCGAGGTGAAAACGAACCCGGTGATTACTTACCTGGATGGATTAAATGAGTTCGTTAAAAAATCCGGCTACCGGAAATTTTATAAGGCACATAGCCGCTATTACGACAGCCTGAAAAAGGAGTATCTTGAATTTGCAGACATTGCTGCCCAAAAACAATGGCTGGAAAACAAGTTCGATACCCGCATCAATAGTTATCGTGTGCTGACTTCACCCCTGATTGCCGGCATGAATGCCACCCATACTTTTGAAGACAACAATTTTAAAGAAATGCTTTTATTCCTGCCGACCATAAAGCATAATCCCGACTGGACGGATTCATTCAATAAAGCGATCAATACAAGAGTCATCTTTACAGAAATCGATCATAATTATGTAGGTCCGGTGAGTGAACAGTATAAAGATAAGATCAACGTCATTTTTGACAAAAGGGACATTTGGGTAGATGCCGCGAACAAGAGCACCGAGCATTATCCTAACCCGGTAAAAGTCTTTGATGAGTACCTTACCTGGGGCCTCTTTATTTTATATGCTTACGATCATTATAATAATCAGGAAGTTCGTGATGAAGTAGTGAAAAATGTAAATGAAATGATGATCAAAAAAGGGTTTCCCTAAAGGAGCTGCTTTTAACGAAGAATTGCTACGCCTGTACGCGCAACATAAACCAGAAAAGATCGCCGGGTTATATGTACCTTTATTAGAGTGGAGTGCGACTCAATAAGATGATCATGGTCCAAAAACTAATCTTATGAAATTATTATTTGCTTTACCTGTTATGCTGCTGTTCGTTTCCTGCAAGGAGGCTAATAACAATAATATGAATGGCAAGGTGTTTGCTGAACCTTGTGCCTGTGAAGGGAGGTCGGATTCAGATACGGTGTTTTTCGCGACTAAGGTACAGTTGCAGGAAGTGGGCGGCAAAAAGGTAATCAGTTACAATTGCGCTACCATAGCCACTGCAATTGCTTCTGTCAACGATGAAGCCGGGATGGAACGTTGCGAAAATATCTATGAATTGGAATGTATCGCCGCGGTAAAGGACCGCTTGGTATTGTCTGATAGCTTTACTTATTTTGCGGAAGAAATGAGGGCAATGGATTATAATGCCACAGGAGCACAAAACCTGTTTTTTGAAACTTTAAAAGGTAAGCAAGCTCCTTACTTTGAGTTTAGAGTGGTGAATAAAGAACTGAAGGCTATTTCAAAACTAAACATGCAGTAAATGTCCCCTAATTATGCGGTTTTCCAGGGATAATTATACAAAAGCCTCGATTTGGATTATATAGGTAAAATTTATTAATTTAGTAATCAACTGTTGCAGCTGAGCTTTTAAAATTAATTATTTAATACCCTGTAAATATGAATGCATCTGTTATCCTGGCCAATCGCTTCCGGGAAGTGATCCTGGACGGTACCTGGATCGCCAATACGAATTTTAAAGACCAGTTGGAACAAGCAGACTGGCAACTTGCGCACCGGAAGGTGCAGGACCTGAATACGATTGCAGTACTGGCGCAACATATCCATTATTACATTAAAGGCATTAACCAGGTATTTCGCGGTGGAGACCTGGAGATCAGCGATCAATACAGTTTTGATTTCCCATCGATGAGCTCAGAGGAACAATGGAAGGCTTTCCTGGCTACATTCTGGGAAGACGCACATAGCTTCGCCGACCTGGTGGAAAAGATACCGGATACAATGCTGCAGGAAGTCTTTGTAAAAGAACAATACGGTACTTATTTAAGAAACATTGAAGGAATGATCGAACATTGCTATTATCACCTGGGCCAGGTCGTTTTGATCCGGAAGCTATTAAATAAGGCGCAATAAGTTTCTTTGTACCCCTTAATCCTGGACTACTGCTATTTGTTCCAACTGGACCAGTTTACGGTTTTACAATCCGGTTAATTTTGTTGCTTTTAGGCAAGTCCTGTCGTACAGGCTTTAAAAAAATTAATCGTATAAATTATGAACACAGGAAATCTGGTTATTCGCAAAGCGGTGGAAGGCGATAGTGAGCAGCTCTGGCAGCTTATGAAAGAGCTGGCCGTATTTGAGCACTACATAGATGCCTTTGCCATTACACCGGAAATAGTAAAAGAGAGCGGCTTCCGCAAAGATCCGCCCGATTTTTACAGTTTCGTAGCAGTGGATGAGGCACGTATTGCCGGTATGCTGGTGTATTATTTCATTCCCTATACAGCGCAAAATAAGCCGGCTATTTATCTTAAGGAATTATATGTGTCCGGTGAGTATAGAGGACAGAAAATAGGCGAGCGTTTAATGGAGGCACTGCGTGAAGCAGCCATCAATCAAGGCTGCAGTACCATCAAATGGACGGTAGCGCCCTGGAATGAGGCCGGTATGCGGTTTTACGAGCGCTTAGGCGCCCGCGAAAATAAGGATTGGCTTAATTATGAATGGTCACTGTAATAATAAAGGATTAATAAACGAATTAAATAAGCATGGAACCTGTAACTATTGAACCGCTAGGCAAAGGCCAACTCGAAGCATTGCTACAAATAGGCCGCACTACATTTCTGGAAACCTTTGGCGAACGAAACAGCGCCGAAAATATGGCGCAATACCTGGAGCAGGGATTTGCCCCTGGAAAAATTAAAGCAGAGCTGGAAAATGAGTATTGCCTTTTTTACGGCTTGGAAAAGGGCGGGCAGCTGATCGCTTACCTGAAACTGAATTTCGGGCCTGCGCAAACAGAATTAAAAGACCCTGCGAGCTTGGAGATCGAAAGAATTTATGTGTTACAGGCTTTTCATGGTACCGGGGTAGGACAGTTGTTGTACAATAAGGCAATCGAAGTTGCGCAGCAACACCAGCTGGACTACCTATGGTTAGGTGTTTGGGAAGAAAATAAACGGGCTATCCGTTTTTATGAAAAGAATGGCTTCGTTACCTTTAGCCAGCATATCTTCAGGGTGGGTGCGGAAGAGCAAACCGACCTTATAATGAAGAAGCAACTTAAGGAATCTGATTAATTTTATTCGCCCGGTTCTGGCTTAAATAATTGCTGGCAATTATCACAATAAAAAGTCCTGCGTTTTGTTTTTCCGAGGTAGGCTTTTTGTAAAGGGATATTACAGCGGGTACAGGTAGTCTTAGTATGTGCCAGCCAGTGTTTTTTTAAGGTGAACTCTTTTTTCCAACGCAGGAAATCGAAAGCATAGACGCGCGTTTCCTTAGCCAGATTGGATAAGGCCCGGGCGGGCAGATCAGCTACTGTATTAAGCGGATGGAGTTTAATGCGGTACAAAACTTCATTTTTAATAATGTTCCCCGAACCGGCAAAAATATTCTGGTCCAGCAAAGCATCACACAATAGAGTGGCCGGTTGCGCTTTAAGTTTGGCTACCGCCTTTTTTGCATCCCAATCATCGTTCATAATATCAGTACTCCAATCATAAACTGCATCCAGGTCACCTTCAATAAACTTTACTGAGCAACTATAGAAATTGATAAAGCCATTGTCAAACTGAAGGCTTAGCCTCGGCGTAGCTTCTTTGGTAGTATTGACGAGGTAAGAGCCAAAGAGCATGAGATGGATGCGGACGGTAAAATCAGGGAAACAAATCAGGAAATGTTTTCCCCAGGTTTTAAATGCGATTACCTTTTCACCCTGGCAACGTTCAATCGCTTCTTTACTGTTACCGGACACGGCTGAAACTTTTTTTCCTTCAAAGATTTGCACCTCTTCTTTCAGGATAACTATGGACGGACCTTCTGGCATAAACAGGTAATTAAAATGAAGCAATATTTATATATAGCGTAACAATAGGTATGCCATAAATTAAATGCAATAATTCCTTTCCTTAACTATTGCCCCTATTCGTAGAAGGCATTAAATTCCACAACAGATCTTTAGTTTATACGCCATATTTTCCTCTATTCGGGGAATTGTATTTACCGGCTTCCGATACAGTTTTACTGGCAGCATATTTGTATTTGTTTTAATGATACTATTGTTATAACCGGAAACAAAACGATCACGATGCCTTCTTCAGTCATTCAAAAATATAGATATGATGAAACGCTGAAAGCGCTCGAGATCACTTTTGTTTCCGGTGCTATATATGTATATAAGGGTATTCCTTTAGCAGTAGTCGACCGCTTCCGGCAAGCATTCAGTAAAGGCATATTCTTTAATAAATATATCAAGCCAAAGTTCGCATTTGAACGTATAAAATAGAGGGAATAGGTATTTAGAATAAAACAAGGCATTATGCAATATTATATCGGTTGTTCAGGTTTTTACTATAAAGAATGGAAGGCGCTTTTTTACCCCGAAGGACTGCCGGCCAAAGACTGGTTTAAGTTCTACTGCAAGCAATTTAATACGATAGAGATCAATTCCAGTTTCTATCGTAAACCTTCATTGGCAAGCCTGCAAAAATGGTATGCAGATAGCCCGCCGGATTTCCTATTCTCCATGAAGGCACCGCGACTGATCACTCATTTGAAACGGTTTCAGATAGAGCAGGAGGAAATCAATGCCTTTTATGAATTACTTGCAGAAGGACTTCAGGAAAAACTGGCAACAGTTTTGTTCCAGTTACCTCCTTCTTTCAGCTATACCCCGGAGCGCCTGGACCTGATCTGTAGTCAGCTGGATAGCCGCTGGCATAACGTATTGGAGTTCCGGCATGCCAGCTGGTGGCAACAAGCTGTGTTTGATCGCCTGCAACAACAGCAACTCATTTTTTGCGGGCAAAGTTATCCCGGCGACCTGCCGGAAACGCCGGTAATTAATAATGAACTTATCTATTATCGCTTTCATGGCAAACCGGTTTTATACAAATCTGAATACAGCCCGGAAGTATTACAAGATACATTGGAAGCAATAGCGGCAAAAGCGGAACGTGCTTTTATTTTTTTCAACAATACCTGGGGCCCGGCAGCCTTGCATAACAGCAGGCAGCTACAGGAACTGGCCCTTCAACGCCCATCCGGTATAGTATAGAAAGGTTATTGCTTTGCCGGTTATTGCTACAAAAGGGAAGCAGAACACGGATTTTTCGGTTCTGCTTCCCCAATATACATTTATGTAGACCGTTTATTTAGGTGCGGCCACCTCTTCCATCCGGATTACCCCGTCCTGGTAAGCGATAAACCGGCAGTGGATATTGATGGTGTTACCGGCACTTATCGTATCATTGGCGACTTCATCCCGGATACACTGTTTGATCACTATAGATAAGGTGCTGGTATCCCTGCTATCCGTATGGTTACAGTTCATGATTACATTACGGCAGTTATTATCTAATGGCTCCGGTGCGGACTGTGCAACCGTTCCGGATAGGACTAATATATTATCCTTATACTTAGTTACCGCCATAGCTGCATCAGTATTGAAATGCGCACATAATTCCGTTGCGCTTACGGCAACCGGAACAGTGGTTTTGCCGCCCGAAGCCGGCTCGCCAGCTTTGTAGCTTTCTGACCGTTCTTCTGTGTGATTACTACGGCAGGAACCGATCATCAGTAAGGTAAGGAAACTTATTCCCTGGATCAGGATACGTATCATGGGCTTATTTTTTGCTGTTTACAAGAGACTCCATTCCTTATCACATCGCGTCAATACTACTGCTTATTACGCTTCTGCTGTTTCGGTCGCTTCCTTTTCATCGGCTTCATCACCTTCTTCTGCTGCTTCGAAATTGATGGCCGTTTCTGCGATTTCGGTCAGGTGCAGGTCTGTTTCTTCTTCTTCGTCTAATGTTTTCTGTAGTAATTTGGCTGCTTTAGTTTGCCCCAGCGTATGGGCAATAGCTACCAGGCCGCCATAGCTGGCAATCTCGTAGTGCTCCACTTTCTGGGCTGCGATGATCAGGCCGGCATCTCTTGTCGCTGATCCTTCAGGTGTATTTTTGATTATTTCTTCTGCTTCCTTTAAAATGCCTTCCATAGCGGCGCATTTTTTGGCTTCAGCCGGCAGGCCAATTTGCTCGAATACTTTTTCTAAACGGGAAACATGTTTTTTAGTTTCCATTTCGTGATCTTCAAAGGCTTCGGTCAGTTCTTCATTCGTCGCTGCCTGCTGCATTTTTTTTAAGCCTTCTATAATGGCTTGCTCCGCCCAGTACATATCTTTCAATGCATCCGTGAATAATTGCATCAGCGGGGCATTCTTGTCTTCCCGGGTATTTGTGTTATTGGCAGTATCGCTACTGCGCGCAGTTGTTTTTTTTGTGGTTTGAGGCATGATAATCAAATTTTTAAAATGAGCATAAATAAAGCCGCCATTGATCATTGGCTGAACAAACAAAACAGGTGATGTTTTCAGATCAATGACGGCTTAAATCAAATTGTTATTGTTTTACTTAATCAGGGTTTAGCTGTTTTTTCTGCTGCCATACCCACTACGACCGCCGCCATGTGAAGCGCGTCCGCCCATAGCGGCTATTTCTTTTACACGGGCTTTGCTCATACCGGCGAAACCTCTTTTGCCGCTGCCACTGTTGCTGCCGGTGGAATTACCGCTGCGTGAAGAACCGCCTCTCGAGGAACTGCTTCCTGAAGAAGATCCACCACGTGAAGAAGAGGAGCCACTTCTGCTGCCACTACCGGAATTGCCTCTTGAAGAGGAAGATCCGCCACGTGATCCACCACTACGCCCGCTACCGCTGCCGCCGGAATTACCGCGTGAAGAAGAGGAACTGCCTCTGCTGCTACCACCGGAATTACTACGACCGGAGGAAGAAGATCCGCCGCGTGAAGAACCACCACGGCCGCTTCCGCTGTTGCCGCCGGAATTACTACGGGAAGAAGATCCGCCACGTCCTGAAGAACTGTTGCTGCGTCCGCCACCTGAGGCACGTCCGCCTTTAGCGGCTATACGGCGTACTTTTTCGCGGTCCATCGAGGCAAATCCTCTGCCCCCGGAACTACGACGACCACCGCGGGAAGAACCGGAGTCATCATCGTCCTCGTCCTCTTCTTCATCGTCGTCGTCATCATCATCGTCATCCCAGTCCTCATCATCGTCGTCGTCTTCGTCATCCCATTCTTCATCATCATAATCTTCCTCATCGCCATCGTACTCATCATCATAGTCATCCCCGTTTTCACCGGCTTCATAACCTGCCTGGTAACCGGCCTGATAACCTTGCTCGTACGCATCATCATCTTCTTCATCATACTGGTCGTTGCCGTAAGTGCTCGTGTTACTGCGACGGTTACCATTACCGGATGAACTGCCATAACCTGAACGGTTAGATGAGGTATTTCCTCTGTTGCTACTTTTTGCCATGATAGAAAAAATTTAATAATTAGTAATAAACAGTCTTCATCAAAAAGCAGGCCGATGGATTAAGGTCTAAAGACCAGGTGCCGGAAAATTTAGGATTCCAGACTAAGCCATAAATTGGCGTATAAGTCAAAGTGGTCCGGCTTTTAGCGCTGATTTTATATTTGAAAGCAGCAGTTGCACCACTATAAGGAAATGCACCTGAATTATTGAGCTCAAATTTTTTTTAAATATGGGCATGATGGAATCGAAGTCCGGTAAAATCAACAGAAGTTGTAGAAAGAAATTCCACATATTATACATATTCTACAGAAAATGCTTATAGCCGCTTCTGAATAAAGGTTCATATGAATCCCCGGATTAATTATTTTTTATACAGGAGCTATCCCGGTAGTCATAAAATCAAAGCACTTTAAGCCTATCATAAAAGCTTATTCCCGATTGCTCATTTTCTGGTATGATTAATGGGATAGTTATCTGGGATCTATATAACACTTAAAAATAATAATTATGAAGAAGTATCTCTTTACAGTAGCCGCTTTGTTGCTGGTGATTACTTGCGTCAATGCACAACAACGTAGGACCTCCGGGAAGGAATCTGCAAATAAAGAACAGGACCAGGACTTCTTCCAGCAGGCTGCTGCTTCAGGTAAGGCGGAAGTGAGATTGGGCGAGCTGGGGCAGTTACGTGGTACGCATGTCATAGTAAGAGAATTCGGGATGATGATGGTGAAAGATCACCAGCAGGCAAACCAGGAACTGGAAGCACTGGCAAAACAGGAAGGCTATGCAGATATGCCGGAAGTAGCCGAAGCTGCTGATGAGGAAGCTTATCAACAACTTACGAAAAAGAAAGGTGCCGAGTTTGATAAAGCCTTTGCCCAGCAAATGGTCAAGGACCATCAAAAAGCGGTTCGCTTATTCACGATGCAGGCCGAAAACGGTAAAGAGGGACCATTGAAGCGTTGGGCCGCTCAAAAATTACCGGTATTGAAAGAGCACCTGGAACATGCCCGGAAACTACAGGAAACCATAAAACAACAAAAATAAGTGATGTATTAAAGGTAAAATGAGCTATTATGAAAGCAGCAGTAATACATGGATTAGGTAATATATCCTACGACCAGGTAAATGACCCGCAACTGAAAGACAGCCGCGACATCATTCTTAAAGTAACCTCGACCGCTATTTGTGGTTCTGATCTTCATATCTATAGCGGCGGCTTCCCGCAACCGCGGGATATGGTGCTTGGCCATGAATTTATGGGGATTGTTGAAGAGGTTGGAAGCGATATCCGGAATCTGAAGGTTGGAGACCGGGTTATAGTGCCATTCCCGATCGCCTGTGGCGGCTGTTTTTTCTGTCAACATGAATTGCCGGGCCATTGTGAAAACAGCAACCCGGAGCATTACGGCCCTGAAGGCGGTATAGCATCCGAGAAAGGCGGGGCTTTGTTCGGTTATACCGATCTGTATGGCGGTTATGATGGCGGACAGGCGGAATATGTTCGCGTACCCTATGCGGATATCGGGCCGCGTATTGTGCCGCCCGGACTTAGTGATGAGCAGGCTTTATTCCTGACGGACATTTATCCTACAGGCTATACCGGTATCGACTGGGCGAATATACAGGGTGGAGAAAGCATAGCGATTTTTGGTTGCGGACCTGTGGGCCTTATGGCTTTGAAATCGGCTCATTTACGGAATGCCGGCAAGATCATTATGATCGACACCGTACCTTACCGGCTGGAAAAAGCGAAAAGTATCGCGGATTGTGATACTATATTATGGGAGTCCGATTGTAAGGAAGTTGTGAGCCAGATCCGCGAGCTCACCCAGGGCAGGGGCACCGATGTCTGCATTGACGCAGTAGGTTTTGAACCTGACCGTTCGGTATGGGACCGGGTTAAATCAGTGGTGAATATGGAAAAAGGGTCCGTTAAAGTGCTGGAGGCTTGTATGAGCGCGGTACGCCGGGGCGGTTTCGTATCTGTGCTGGGCGTTTACCCGGTTAATTATGACAATTTCCCGGTAGGGCAATTTTTTGATAAAGGGATTACCCTAAGAGGCGGCCAGGCACCGGTACATAAATACATTGATCACCTGATAGATACTGTGGTCCAGGGTAAGGTGAAGCTGGATGATATCATCAGCCACCGCTTACCCTTATCGCAGGTAGCACATGCTTATGACATATTTAAAAATAAAGAAGAAGATTGTGTGAAAGTGATTTTAGATCCCTGGATATAGTAAACCTGAATTTTTAATCCTCAAACCATTTTTGTTATGAATAAAAAGAATACAAGTCCCAAAATTGATGAACTGCAAAAAAATATAAGTGATGGTACCGGTCAGCCGATGAGAACGGACCAGGGAACGTTGATCAATGATGATCATAATTCCCTGCGTACTGGGGAAAGAGGGGCCACACTGCTGGAAGATTTTATCCTGAGAGAGAAGATCACCCATTTTGACCACGAACGTATACCGGAAAGAGTAGTACATGCACGTGGAAGCGGGGCTCATGGTGTGTTCACCTTGCATGAGGACTTGTCAGCATATACTACTGCCGGTTTGTTTACCGATACTGGCAGAACAACTTCGGTATTCGTAAGATTTTCAACCGTAGCCGGTTCCCGTGGATCTACAGATATGCCGAGAGATGTAAGAGGCTTCGCAGTTAAGTTTTATACAGAAGAAGGTATTTTTGACCTGGTAGGTAATAATATGCCGGTATTTTTCATCCAGGACGCGATGAAATTCCCCGACCTGGTACATGCGGTAAAGCCCGAGCAGGATAACGAAATACCGCAAGCGGCTTCAGCCCACGATACCTTCTGGGATTTTATTTCCCTGATGCCGGAAAGCAGCCATATGATCATGTGGCTGATGAGCGACCGGGCGATACCCAGGAGCCTGCGCATGATGGAAGGTTTTGGGGTCCATACCTTCAGGCTGGTCAACGCGGCCGGTAAAAGTACTTTTGTGAAATTTCATTGGAAACCCCGGCTGGGTACCCATGCGGTGCTTTGGGATGAAGCTCAGAAAATTTCCGGTAAAGACCCGGACTTCCACAGGAGAGATCTATGGGAAGCTATTGAAAACGGCCAATACCCAGAATGGGACCTGGGGCTACAACTAATACCGGAAGAAGACGAGCATAATTTTGATTTTGATCTCCTGGACCCGACCAAGATTATCCCGGAAGAAATAGTGCCGGTAAAGATCATCGGTACCATGACCCTTAACCGGAACCCGGATAATTTTTTCGCGGAAACCGAACAGGTAGCGTTTCATCCCGGGCATATTGTACCTGGTATTGACTTTACCAATGATCCTTTATTACAAGGCCGCCTTTTTTCTTACACCGATACCCAATTGTCGCGGCTGGGTAGCCCTAATTTTCATGAAATACCGATCAACCGCGCGCTGCCCGGAATCCACAATAACCAGCGGGAGGCACACATGCGCATGCAGATCGATAAAGGTAAAGCCAGCTATAGCCCTAACAGCATTGGCGGCGGCTGTCCCTATATGACAAAAGCCGCGGAAGGAGGGTTTACCAGTTACAATGAGCGCATCGACGGGCAAAAGATCCGGGGCCGCAGCCGTAGTTTCCTGGACCATTTCAGCCAGGCTATCTTATTCTACCAGAGCCAAAGCTCGGTAGAGCAACAGCATATCAAAGAGGCGCTCAGCTTTGAATTATCTAAATGTAAAATACCCGATATACGCAGCCGTATGGTGAATACGCTTAGGTATATCGATAACGACCTGGCCGCATATGTTGCTGCAATGCTCGGACTCGAACTTCCTTCAAAACCGGAACCGGTGATCAATGGAGCTATCCCGGCTGATGGCAAGCCGCAGGATTATGCGCCGGTTATGCAGGAGCCGACACTTGCCTATGACGGTGCCTTAAGCATGATGAATACGGCTAAAGACAGTATTAAAACAAGATGTATTGCCGTCCTGGTCACAGATGGGGTAGATGCCGCTAAAGTTAAGGACCTGAAACAGCAAATAACAGCTGCCGGTGGCGAGGTGAAAGTCATCGCACCCCGTTTGGGTAAAGTCACTGCGGCCGATGGTAACCCGCTTCCTGCAGATATGACCTTTTTCAATACAGCAAGCGTATTGCATGATGCCTTATATATTCCCGGCGATGCAGCCCATGCTGATGCTTTGCTGATGATCCCGGAAGCAGTTGAGTTCATTAACGATCAGTACCGTCACTGTAAAATACTAGGCGCGGACCAGGAGGCCTCGGTAGTATTCGATCAGCTGGGTAAAGAGCCGGATGGCGGCATCATTGGCGACGGCGACATTGAAGCGTTTATTGAAGCACTCAAACAGCATCGTTTCTGGGAACGTAACGCCAGGTTCTATAAATAAAACTAAAGCAGGCTATTGTTCAAAGCGATAGCCTGCTTATAACGAGATTGTCCTTTTCGATACTTACTGACCGGGATTTAGCGGACATCAGTATTTTATAACCATTATTTAAGCTATTAAAATAAATCTTATGCGCCGGCAAAAAAGACCTGTTATGAAGCAATATAAAAGTAAGTCCTTGTATTACAAATTTTACTTTCTGCCTTTGCTGATCGTGTTGCTGGCAGCTTCTTACAGCATTTGTCTGTGTATAAAAGTATTAAAAGTGGCCATTTATATCGGCTTTTCCGGGCAACAATATATTTATAATCCCCTGAGAGCATTTTATCAGAAGTACCGGCTTTATTTACAGAAATTCAGCCTGCTACGCCTCTAATGGAAGTGCAGCTACTATAACTAAAAATTCCCTGAGCATTGCAAATGCCCGGGGAATTTTTATTATATATCTGATGGATAGTTTTTTATTCATTGGCGCGCCTTCCGGTGAGTACATTGATCACAATTAATATAACGGCTAATAGAATCAGGAAATGCATCATATTACCTAAAGCGACAGCGATGCCGATGCCGGCCAGGCCTAATACCCAAATAATAATGCAGGCTAAAGCCACAAACCATAAAATAATTCTCATAATAGATCAGATTTAAATTGATAAAATGTCATTTTAATGTTCCAACAAGCGTATCGCCCGGAGCATATCAATTCCTTTGCCCAAAACCGGTTTGAATACATCTCCGTATTGCGCAAGCCGATCTTCAATAGTATGGATATTGAAATCCGCTACGCGAACTCCCTTCTTTATTTCCTCCCACTGAAGTGGTGTAGATACGGTAGCTCCTGCTTTAGGCCTGAGGCTATAAGCACTGGCCAGGGTCTGCCCGGTCCGGTTCTGCAAATAGTCCAGGTATACCTTATTTTTTGCTCTACGTTGCAAACTCCGTTCCAAAGTGCAGAGTTTGGGTAATGCTTCTAAAGTTTTTTTCATCAGCAGGTGCGCAAAATCTTTGGTCTGGTCATAATCATATTTGCGTCTTAGCGGCAAGTAAATATGCATACCGCTGGCACCGGAGGTTTTACAATAGCCGTCGGTTTTTAATTCATCTAATATTTCCTTGATCTGCAAGGCCACTTCAATCACCTCGTCAAAACTATTCTTAGCAGATGGGTCAAGGTCCAGTACCAGGTAGTCCGGCAGCTCAAGATCCTGCTTACGGCTGTTCCAGGGATTGAAATCAATACAACCCAGGTTGTTTAAATAGGCCATAGTTGCCTTGTCGTTACAGATGATGTAGTCAATATCCTTATCGACAGATTCGGCATACACACTATGAGATTTTACCCAGGCCGGGGCATCTTCTCCGGCATCTTTTTGAAAGAAGCCCTCTTTGGTAATACCATCCGGAAATCGAAGTAAAGAGAGCGGCCGGTCTTTAAGATAGGGGAGTATATAGTCCGCTATGCGTTGGTAATAATCTACGATATCCCCTTTGCTGATGCCCTCTTTGGGGAAATATACCTTGTCCGGGTTGCTGATGTTGACCTGCCTGCGGTTTATGTTTAAGCTTAGAGATCCTTTTGCGGGTATTTTTTTAGCCATAGGTTCGTTATTTAAATCACTGATGTCTTTGTCTGTTCTCAAATGGAGAAACACGGGGTGCCGGTAAATAACATTAGGGGTTATTTCGCCATAGCTGATCTCCGCCACCAGTTCAGGCTCCAGCCATTTGGCCGGCATATTGGTTGGCGGTGTTTTTTCGAAAGGACTTTTTTGACGCAGTAATGGTTTCATTTGGGCCATCAGCTCTTGCTTGGATTTTCGGTTAAACCCTGTACCGCAATGACCGGAATAAATCAGTTTTTCATCTTCATAGCGGCCCAGGATAAGAGCCCCGAATGGCTCATGGGCAGCCTTTGAAAGGGTGTAACCACAAATGATTACTTCATCGGTATGCTGCATTTTTATTTTCAGCCATTCCGCCGTACGCGCCTGTTGATGATACCTGCTGTCTGCTTTTTTAGCGATAATACCTTCCTTGCCTTCTTTACTCATGGCATCAAATAAAGCTTTACCCGTTTCGGGTATATAGGGTGTCAACCGGATGGTTTCGTTTTCATTGAGTGCGGACTGCAGTAGTTCTTTGCGCTCCAGCAAAGTCAGTTTCTCCGTGCTATGGCCATTTAGCCAAAGGAGGTCAAATACCTGGTATTGCAATTGGGTTGTTGCCGGATCGTAGTGTTGCAGGAGATTAAAGCTTACCTTGCCTTTTGAATCGAGGGCAATCACTTCACCATCCAGCACCATTTCATAAGCCTGCTCTTTTAGAGCGGCAATTATTGCAGGATATTTATGTTCAAATGGTAACCTATTACGTGAGTAGAGATGAATAGGTTGATTGCGCAGGTCGGCAATCGCCCGGTAACCATCCCATTTGGGTTCAAAGATCCAATCTTTATTATCGAACGCATCTTTAGCTGTTTGTGCCAGCATGGGCCGGATCGGTTCAGGATTATTTCCCGGTTTTACTTTTTTTTTATTACTTGTAGCCGTTGGCTTTACCTTCGATTCGCTTTTTGCAGCAACTTTTTTTGAGAGGTGCTCCTCCGCATCATAAGGTTGTTGTACATAGGGGTCTTCTTTTTTGATCAGTAACCAATTATTGTCCCCTTTGCCTTTCATCCGGACTAATGCGAATTCGCCTTTGAGTTTTTTACCCTTTAACTTAAAGCTTAAAGAATCCCCTTTAATCCCATCACCCTTTTCCTTGCCGGTGCCCGGGGTAAGCATTTCATAGGTTCCCTTGTCCCAGATAGACACGCTGCCGGCTCCATAATTACCTTTAGGTATGGTGCCTTCGAAATCTTTGTAATCAAAGGGATGATCTTCAACCATTACGGCCAGCCTTCTGTCGTCCGGGTCCAGCGAAGGCCCTTTAGGTACCGCCCAGCTTTTCAGTACGCCATTCAATTCGAGCCGGAAATCATAATGCAGCGCCCTGGCCTCATGTCTTTGGACTACAAAGATCAGGGCACCCTCTTTTTTGCTAAGGGTAGCTTCCGGTTCCGAGGTTTGCTCAAAATCTCTTTTTTGCTGATATTGTTTCAGGGGTGGCATAATACTCAGGCTTTTGCTTTTCTTTTAGGCTTAGTGCTTGTGGCAGCTTTGGTTTTACGCGTATTGGTCGTTTTGGGTTTATTCAGGCTGGCCTTCAGTTGCGCCATGAGATCGGTGACTTTAGTGCTTTCCACGGGCGCCGCCTTTTTACTGATTTTTTTTCCTTTGGATTTTTGGTTGATGATCCGCATCAGCGCCTTCTGGTAATTATTTTTATAGAGGGAAGGATCAAAAGAGGCGCTGTATTCTTTGATCAATGTTTTGGCCATTTTTAATTCCGCGGGCTTGGGGGCTTTATGAGCAGGTATTTTAAGCTCCTTATAATCCCTGATATCCTCCTGGAAACGCAGGCGGTGCAAAAGCAGTATGTTATCATCATATACACTTACAATACATAAAGCTTCGGTCTGGCGTAAAACAAAGGTACCCACTGCCACCATGCCGGTTTGCATCAGCGAGCGCAATAAAAGACTATAAGCAGCCTCGCCTCCTTTTTGCGGCTCGAGAAAATAGGGATTTTCAAAGTAAATGCTTTCTATTTCTTTTTGGGGTACAAAACTGTCAATCGATAATATTTTGGATTTTTCCGGGAGCGCTGCTTCAAAATCTTCATCCTCCAGGACAATGTATTGATCATTTTTAAGGAATCCCTTTACAATATCTTCCCAGGCTACTTCCTTACCGGTATTCGCGTTCACTCTTTTGAACTGTATGTTGGCATGGTCGCGACTGTCCAGCATATCCAGGTCAATGGAGCCGGTCTCTGTAGCCGTATAAATTTTTACGGGAATATTTACCAGCCCGAAGCCGATAGCACCTGTCCATATTGCTCTCATAAATTTAGCATTTAAAATGAAGCTGTATTCAATAGTAAGCGTAACAAAATGTATTCCAGTAAAGACAAACTTGCCACTATCCTGCTTTATAGTTTGAAAATGGGTACTTTCCTCATTTTGAGCAATTGTAGTCCATTGGCCACCAGCTTTCCACAGTGCCAGCTTTAATTTAGGTAGTGGCTGGTTTTTTATTACCTAGGCAGGCTATTGCTTTCCGGGAAGGCCGGATGGGGAAAAACATCGCTTGCAAATTATATTTTGGCGCATTTTTAGCAAGAGATAAAGATAGGCTTAGCGGAAATATTTCTATCTTGTAATCATTAACCTAATTAAATGGGAACATCGGACTCTGATATTGTGCATAGTTCACTACTACAATTCCGTCCCGAAGGGATTTATTGTGTGCCGGGTGATTTTTATATTGATCCCTGGTTACCGGTAAAACGGGCCGTTATCACACATGGCCATAGCGACCATGCCCGCTGGGGGATGCAGCAATATCTCTGTCATGAACTTTCTGTACCCATATTGAGAGTAAGATTGGGCGAGGAGATTAATGTGCAGGGAATTGCTTATGGGGAAACCATTGAAATAAATGGTGTAAAAGTGTCGCTCCACCCGGCGGGTCATATTATCGGTTCCGCCCAGGTGCGGATGGAATACAAAGGCCGGGTAGCTGTAGCTTCCGGTGATTATAAAGTGCAGGATGATGGCTTGAGTACACCTATTGAGATCGTTCGCTGCCATGAATTTGTTACGGAAAGCACTTTTGCGCTTCCCATTTACAATTGGGTGCCTGTAGTGCAACAGCAGGAACAGATGCGCAATTGGGTGGTGCAGAACCGGGAAAAGGGGAAGATTTCCGTATTTGTAGGTTATGCTTTAGGAAAAGCACAGCGCATCATGCGCGCATTGGAAGGTTTAGGTACTTTAAAAGTGCACTATGCTATTGCGAAGCTGAACCAGGCTTATGAAATGGCTGGAGTAACCCTGCCGGAATATGAAGTGCTGGACGTGGAAAATGAAAAACCAGTGGCCGATGATATTGTTATTGTTCCGCCGGCACTCGTAGATAGTAATGTGCTGCGGAAAATTCCGAATCGTGCAGAAGCGATCTGCTCCGGCTGGATGCAGGTGCGGGGTGCCCGGCGCTGGCGGGCTGCCGATGCCGGTTTTGCCATCAGCGATCATGCCGACTGGCAGGGATTGATTGATGTGATAAAAGGCACCGGAGCGGAGCAGGTATATGTGACCCACGGGCAAACCGCTGTTTTTGAAAAATACCTGAACGAAATTGGCATCCGGGCATCGGCAGTAACCACGAAATTCGGTGAAGAGGAAACTCCCGGAACACCGGCAACAGACCATTAATTGATAGCGGATGAAGGAATTTGCCACATTGATCAGCGCATTGGATAGTACCAATAAAACGGGCCTGAAACAGGAAGCTATTATTAACTTCCTGGATACGGCGAGCGACAAAGACAAACTATGGTTCCTGGCCCTGTTTACCGGGAAGCGACCGCGGCGTAAAGTAAGTACGACCTTAATGAAACAATGGGCCATGGAAATAAGCGGCATCCCGGATTGGCTATTCCGCGAATCCTACTCCTCTGTAGGTGACCTGGGCGAAACCATTTCACTGGTACTTCCCGAGCCGGTTACTTATAGTGATCAGTCCCTGGATTTATGGATGCAGCAGATCAACGCGCTGGATACCAAAACAGAGGAAGAAAAAAAACAATTTGTCCTGGATGCCTGGCAACACCTGCCCCATACCGAACGGTTTATATTTAATAAATTGCTTGGAGGTAGCTTCAGGGTGGGCATCGCAGCCAAAGGCCTCATCAATGCCATCGCGGCTTATTATCAACTCGAAGCTAATGTGGTGGCGCATACCTTAATGGGCGACTGGCAACTTGAAGGGGTGACCTTCGATGCGCTTATCCGTGGGGAATATATAGAAAGTCACCGTTCCCGCCCTTATCCTTTTTGCCTGGCCTATGCTTTAGATAAAGAACTGCCGGAACTGGGCGAGGTTTCTGACTGGCAGGTCGAATACAAATGGGATGGCATCCGGGCCCAGCTGATCAAAAGAGAGGGCGAGGTATTTATCTGGTCGCGTGGTGAAGAGTTGATTACGGATCAATTCCCTGAAGTAAGAGATACTTTACTACAATGGGAAGGTAATTTCGTGATCGATGGAGAGCTGCTGGTGTACCGGGAGGAGGTCGTACAGGATTTTAGCGTGTTGCAAAAACGCCTGAACCGGAAAAATCTGAGCAAAAAAATGCTGGAAGAACTGCCGGTAGTACTTTTTGCTTATGACCTGATGGAATGGGAGACCGAAGATTGGCGGGAAAAGCCCTTATCAGAAAGAAGGCAACAGCTCGAAGCTTTGTGTGGCGTTCACAATGATAAGGTCATACAGTTGTCCCCGGTGATCCAATTGGCAGACTGGCAACAATTAGCAGCGATCAGGGAAAATGCACGGGAGCTGAATAGCGAGGGTATTATGTTGAAGCATAAACACTCACCCTATCATAACGGCCGTAAGCGAGGCGACTGGTGGAAGTGGAAAGTGGAACCGCTTACCTTAGATGCGGTACTAATCTATGCCCAGAAGGGTAGTGGCCGCCGCAGTGGCTATTACACCGATTATACCTTTGCGGTGAAGAGTGGTGAGGAATTAGTCACCATTGCCAAAGCTTATTCCGGGCTTACCGATAAAGAAATCCAGGAGGTGAGTCGCTTTGTGAATAGTAATGCTATCGAGAAATTCGGGCCGGTACGTACGGTGAAGCCGGAGCTGGTATTTGAACTGGCTTTTGAAGGCATCAGCCTGAGCAGCCGGCATAAATCTGGGGTAGCCTTGCGCTTCCCCAGAATCCTGAGATGGCGCAGGGATAAGACAGTAAAAGATATTGACGATATTGAAGACATCAAACAACTCATTCAATAAACTTGGAAGATAAACAACAAAATAAAGGTTACAATATTGTGCTGGACTGGATGGCCGCTCAAGGCCGGACGCCATTTGACTTCCAGCGCAAAACCTGGGAAAAATATGGCCGGAACTATAGCGGTATGGTCGTCGCACCTACCGGTTTCGGGAAAACTTTTTCCGTATTCCTTGCGGTACTGATCGACTTTATGAACCGGCCGGATGCTTATGGCAGCGGGCTTAAACTCATCTGGATTACCCCGCTTCGTTCTTTAGCTAAAGACCTGGCCAGGGCCATGCAGGAAGCTATAGACTCTATAGGTCTGGATTGGACAGTAGAGATGCGACATGGGGATACGGATATCAAGACCAAGCAAAGACAAAGCAAGCAGATGCCTGATGTGCTGTTACTTACCCCGGAAAGCCTGCACTTATTATTGGCACAGAAAGGGCGTACGCAGTTTTTTAAGTCGCTGCAATGCGTTGCTGTGGATGAATGGCATGAATTGCTGGGCTCCAAAAGAGGGGTAATGATTGAGCTTGCACTGGCCTACCTGAAAGCACAATATAAAGACCTCCGCATCTGGGGCATCACAGCGACCATAGGTAACCTGGACGAGGCCATGGAAGTGCTCCTTCCGGTAGCTAAAAAAAGAGTCAAGATTGTTGCCAAAGAAAAAAAGAAGATCGCAATTGAACCGGTATTCCCCGATAAGGTGGAGGTACTGCCCTGGGCCGGGCATTTAGGGGGTGCATTGGCACATAAAGTGGTGCCGGTTATTTTGCAAAGTAAATCTACGATTGTCTTTACCAATACCCGAAGTCAAAGCGAAATGTGGTACCAGCTCTTACTGGAAGCTTACCCGGACTTTGCCGGGCAGATCGCTTTACACCATAGCTCTATTGACGCGCCCATAAGGCAATGGATAGAAGAAGCCTTGAGCGAGGGCAAATTAAAGGCAGTAATCGCTACTTCGTCCCTGGACCTGGGCGTAGACTTCAAACCCGTTGATACGGTCATACAGGTTGGTTCTTCAAAAGGGGTGGCGCGCTTCATGCAAAGGGCAGGTAGAAGCGGCCATAGTCCACATGAAATATCAAAGATCTATTTTGTACCCACACACTCCCTGGAGCTGGTAGAAGTGGCTGCCTTAAAGGAGGCGGTAAAGAATAATGCGATAGAGCGCAGGGAGCCAATGGTATTGAGCTTCGATGTGCTCGTGCAATTCCTGGTGACGATTGCCCTGGGCGGCGGTTTTAAGGCTGAAGTCATGCAGCAGATCATACAGCACACCTTTGCCTTTCAGTATATGACAGAGGAAGAATGGCAACAATGTATTTTACTGATTACGGTAGGTGGTGAGATCGGCAAAAACTATGAAGATTTCCATAAAGTAAGCCAACGGGAAGATGGTATGCTGGTTGTAGAGAAACGAAGGATCGCTATGTTACACCGTATGAATATCGGGGTTATCGTCAGTGATGCTATGATGCGCGTGAAATTTATTTCGGGTGGCTATATTGGTATGGTGGAAGAATACTTTTTATCCAAGTTGAAAAAGGGCGACAAATTTATACTGGCCGGCCGTGTGCTGGAACTGGTCAATATAAAAGAAATGACCGCCTTGGTGCGGAACTCATCGGGTAGGGCCATCACGCCCAGCTGGCTCGGAGGCCGGCTACCTCTGAGTGCGAATCTCAGTCATTTTTTAAGACAAAAACTGGCCCTTTCTGTACAGGACGGTGTCCCACAAAAGGAGTTGGCTTTCCTGCAACCTTTATTGCTGAAGCAACAACAATATTCTCATATTCCGGCCGAGGATGAATTCCTGGTAGAACGTATACACACCCGGGAAGGGTTCCATTTGTTTATGTATCCTTTTGAAGGGCGCCTGATCCATGAGGTAATGGCGGCACTTATAGCTTTTCGCATCAGCCGTTTGTACCCGATCAGCTTTTCAATGGCTATGAATGATTATGGCTTTGAACTATTTTCCGATACCGAGATCCTGCTTTCCGAAGAACAATTGCAGCAGGTATTGAGCCGGGAACATTTAATGGCCGATGTGATCAACAGTATAAATGCTACAGAGATGGCAGGCCGTAAGTTCCGGGACATTGCCGTTATCTCTGGTATGGTGGTGCAAAATATGTACGGTAAACAGAAAAGTAATAAATCCTTACAGGCCTCTGCAGGGCTCATTTTTAAAGTGTTGGAAGAGTATGAACCCAATCATATTCTTTTAAAACAGGCGTACACGGAAGTATTCAACCAGCAATTGGAAGAGCCCCGTTTGATTGCTGCCTTTGAGCGCATTAATGCCAGTAAGATTATTTATAAATTTTCCACTAAATTTACACCATTGAGTTTCCCTATTAAAGTGGATAGTCTGCGGCAATCGCTGAGTAGTGAAGAGCTCGCCAAACGGGTTCAAAGGATGCAGCAACAAGCCGCTAAAGGTTAATTTCATTCATCGTCTTTTTAAAAATCGAACCCAATGAAAAAAATTGCAATAATTGCCGGATTTTCAGTTTTCATCTTTTCCTGTAATAAAAAAAGTGCTAACCAAAAAAGTACTAACCAATTTTCTTTTTGGAGCGTAAATGGACAAGCCTACTCTTCTAACGAGGTAACTATGTCAGAAACGAAAGGCGGATCATCATTAAGAGAAACAAACGGTCTTTTTGAACTGCGGTTTGGCCTGATGGCTTTACCCAGCCATGATATGTATGTGCTTAAGCAGCCTACTAATAACCCGGAATATGCTACGCTCCGGTTTTTACATAACAATACTGCTTATACCGTAGCCAATGATTCTGTAGTTTTAAGCTTTAACCAGGTTAATGGTAAAGTGCAGTATACTTTAACGCCAACCTGGTTCATTTCAGCGGCTTCCAGTGATAGTGTACTGATCGAAGCGACTTTCAATGCGCCTTAACAAAATACAGACCGCTTAATTTTGTCAAAAAAATAATGCTCATTATACAGGAAACCATTTTTTTTGGACCACAACAGCTTATATTAACGAACCAGCGTGCCTTATTCTGGGAGCAACAACAGATGTTGGTACTTTCAGATCTCCACCTGGGTAAAGCAGCGCACTTCAGAAAGAATGGCATTGCTTTACCTGCGCAATTAAGTATTGATGATCTGCAGCGTTTAGCAGACCTCCTCCTGCACTTTAATCCCAGGTATGTATTGATCGCAGGGGACCTCGTGCATGCCGGGGCCAATAGTGAAGTGGCGCTGCTGGGTGGTTTTACCGCCCGCTTTCCGCATATAGATTTTTTATTAGTAAAGGGCAATCATGATCGCTTTCCGCTTGAATTGCTGTCAGAGCTTGGGATTAGCGGGGTATATGATGAGTTGCTTATCGAAGGGCTTCATTTTGTACACCATCCGGAACAGCATATCCCTGGACGATATACGATAAGTGGTCATTTGCATCCTGGCGTGTCGGTTCGTATGCCTAACAAAAGGTTTATGAATTTTCCCTGTTATGCATTGACGGAAGCACAGCTTATTTTGCCTGCATTTGCTAAATTTACCGGTACCGATATGCGCTCAATTCCCCGCCCGGCACTTTGTTATGCATTTTATGAGGCCGGGATTTTCGAGGTTTCGCTCGACTAGTTTTACCTGCGTCTACATCAATTCAGGCCAAAACAAACCGGCGCACAGATCGTGGTGGGCAAGTAAGTAAAAACCGCTTCTTTTAATATTTCGGCTTTCATTACATACACGATTTTTTCGCTTTTCCGGTTACGAATAACGCGTCTTTCTTCGAACATGGTTACTCTTATATAGGTAGTGGCGTGCTGATCCAGGGAGTCAATGATCAGGAAAGCCTCTGATAGTTGGAATTTCATACCTCAATTATTTTATATTTCATACTTCCCTTTTTTCAGAAGGGATTATTTCATAGGGTAGCGGGCACGGATATTGCCTTATAGTATCAACGTGGGTTAGTGGTGGATCTGGTATAGATTAGATTAGTTTTTTCTTTAAAAGTTTAAATAGTAATTTAGTCTATAAATAATTTAGTGAAAAATAAATGCGTAATATTGATATAGCATAGTTGAACTTTTTCAATAGAGGAAATCATCAATTGTGGAAGTGTTGCGCCTTCCCCAATTTTAGTGTGTCAATTATTGTAGCCTTAGCCTATTATTGTCATTTTGTTTTGATAACCTTTTCCCTTATTTCATTCGTTCTTACACATAACTTATATGTTTGAAAAATTATTGTTGGACGGTGCCCAGTTAGATTTTATTATTGAAATCTTTGCCCGCACTATATTGATGTTCCTGCTGATCCTTATTGTGCTCCGGCTTTCCGGTAGAAGGGGCGTGCGGCAGCTAACCTTATTTGAAGTGGCTATTATACTGGGTTTAGGCTCTGCTGCCGGCGATCCTATGTTCCAGGAAGATCTGCCCGTAATCTATGGTGTGGTCGTACTATTCTCCGTGATCGTATTCTATAAGCTAATCACCTGGCTGGCCTCCCGGTCCGATAAATTAACCCGCTTACTGGAAGGTAAAGCAATGGTGATTGTTGAAAACGGGATGTTCAATATAGAAGAGCACCGTAACGCGGATTTTTCACAGAATGAATTTTTTGCCGAACTGCGAAACCAGTCTATTGAACACCTGGGGCAGGTAAGGATTGCCTTGCTTGAAGTAGATGGGAGTATGAGCATCCTGAGATATGATGAGGCCAATACCCGCTATGGACTTCCTTTATTTCCCCATGCCCACAAAGCTGTTGATCCCGGCACGGCTGATCCGCCTTATGCCTGTATGTTCTGTGGCCATATCGTCACTACGATAATCACTAAAGACCAGTCTTGTTCCCGTTGTCATAAGCAAGAATGGACTAAAGCGATAAACACAAAATACATTGGCTGATAGATAGCGCTGATCATGAGTCTGATGTTATTTACGCCGTTTCTTCTGCCACTTTTTGCTTGTCCAAAAAGTGGCGCAAAGGACCCGAAAATCGGTTGCCGAGGCGATTTTTGGAGGGAAATATCTATATAGCTGTGTGCTTGGCCAAGCAGCATTTGAATGTTTGATTGAGCATACTGGTTTTTAATTTTTGATTATAAAAATATCATGGTGATCGCTAGAGATCAGTCTTGTTCCCTTTGCCATAAGCAAGAATGGACTAAAGCTATAGACACAAATACATTGGCTGATAGATAGCGCTTTAAACTGAAAAGTAAGGAGCTGTCTAAAATGTTAGCCAAATTTTGTCATATTGAGCTCCGTCGAAATATAGACAAATTTGAGACTATGCTTGCCGCATTTCGACGCAGCTCATGTGACAAGCATTTTAGCGCTTAGACAATCTCCTTAACTATTTTACATTCTATTTTTGGGCATGGATCCCGGAGGTGAGTCGACCGGCATCGTTCTTATGTTAGTGGTATCCATTCTGCGGTCCGGTCGCATTTGGGCGGTATCACCCATATCTCTTTTCCGGTTAGGGGCGTGGCGCCGGTTGTTCATGGTTGTATCCTGATCGTTGATCTTATCTGTTTGCAGATAGTTTGTTTCCGTTCGTTCGTTGGCAATGCTGCCGGCAAAGCAAAAGCTGGCGGCCAGCAAAGCGGTTATACTCAAAAGGTTTTTCATAATATTGAATTTTGATGGTTTTTAAATTGTGGATTGGGTATAGCGTTAAGGATTAGGATATATTTTGCTGTAATTATCGTTGATACCGGCTGCCAAACCCGCGGCGTTTTTGTTTCCTGAAATTTTCAGGGTTGTCGAAATTGGTGTCATAAGCTCTGAGGTCACCACGGTAAGGGTATTGGGCATTATTGTTATAATTATAGTCATCCTGGTAATTCTGCCTGCCCTGCCTGTTGCCTCGCTGCTCTTCATACATGCTATCGTTGGATTGACCATAAGCATGTTCTTCCCGCATGTAATTCCGGCTGCCTGCTATCCTGCGGTCAGCGTTTATATCCTCCTGCCTGTTGTCCCGGTAATTATTTTCCCGGTTTGGGTAATTGGGTCTTGGAGCGTAATTATCCCTGTAATCCCGGTTATTGTTTTCATACTCATGATCGTTATAATTATTGAAATTATTTCCAGCTTGATGGTCAGGTCTGTATTGGTCCTGCCGGTAATGAGCGGACTCATTATTGCGGTATTGATGAGCATCAGGTTGCTCAATATCGTCCCAGTCCTTTTTGTGCTGGTTCCGGTCCTGGTTATAGGCACTTCCGGAATAACGGGCTTCATTATAGCCCAGGTGTTCATTGCCCAGGTCTTGTCTGCGCTCCGGGTAATTGCTCCTTTTTGATTGCTGTTTCATATGTTGTACATTTTAAAATTTTAGGGTAGTGTGTTGTTATAACAGTAAGTGCCATAATTGACCGAGGCTTATAGTAATACATTAAACCTTTGACGGATGATTTGATCACTGATGATGGGATCAGTATAACAGCTGCGTAGCACTTGCAGGTAAAGAAAAAGCCCCGGAGCAGACAAACCGGGGCTATGTTTATATAGAAGTCCTGAGAGGAGGCGCTGCAAAAAATTATTAAGGGTATGAGCGTGCAGTCAGCATTTAGGGTACAGACTACTAATTTGTTAACAGTCTTAACCTCCTATCGAACATAGACTTATTTCCAGTCATCGGTTTCTTTAACCGGGATCTGTTTTAGGAATTCATCAAAACCTGCGTGATGATCGGAATACATACCATAAGAATCCATCACATAACCAACATCGCCATCTTTGTCTCTGATCAGGTAAATAGCTGAATTATCGCCAGGGTCAGACATTCCTTCAAATCTGAATGTTTTAATAATCGTCAAATCTTCAGGATTGTAAATTTTACCCATACCCTGGAGTTTACCATGATCGGAAAAAGTAAGTTCGGTATCATAACCTTTTCCTTTCATTTTTTCCAGCACTTCACTCAGGGTTCGCATTTCACCTGGCATCCTGTTATCTTCAAAACTTTCCATAATCTTCCGTTTTATTTTAAATAATCAACTTGTTAGTCACTTAATGCTGCAACAAAGTAAAGCCGTGGTTATTTGCCGGTTTAACTATTATATTGGTCGCGCAACATTTTGATCTGATCATGAGATTGCAATTGTGCACTCTGTTGACTGCTCACAATTGATATCGAATCTCCGAGGTCATTAGACTCTAAAGCACTTTTATAAGCACGCTTCGCGGCATCTTCACCACCTTCACAGGATACTAATACACTTGCAGGATTATCGCCGCCAAAAGTGGCTTTTACATCCATCCAGGCGCGGTAAAGCTTGCCACCCGCTGTAGTGCCATCATCCGGTGAACCTCCCAGTCTCAATACTTCATTATTAAGATCAGTTTTATTAGCCAGGCTTTCTGCCTGCAACTTGTCGAAAACGGGGATGAGGTTAGAACGGTCCTCTTTCAATTGTTCTGCAGCTTTACGGTAGCCTTCGATGCGATCGTTGTTGATTCTGATAAGATCGTTTAATACTTCAATTTGATTTTCGTGTTGCATGTCTTTTAGTATTTAAAGTTTATAAATGATTGTTTGGTTAATCAGTTGCAAATGCTGTTCCATGATGTTTATAAATAAAGTTAAAATGGTAATTATCTACTCAATAAAATTATCCAGGTGTTAATTATAGCAGCATTCAGATAAATAGATGACCGCAAAATGTAGAATTATAATGGGGAATTGTGGTCTTAAACCTCAATCGCTAAAGAAAAGTAAAACGGCCGGAAACCATAAGGCTCCGACCGTTTTTATTATAGATAATCAAAGATCTAGTCAAATTTCATGTCTTCGATGAATTTATTAATAGCTTCTTTTGATTCACCGGTTTTCTTTTGGATCTTACCGATCATCTCATCTTCTTTTCCTTCTTCATACAGTAATTCATCGTCTGTAAGTTCTGCCCATTTTTGTTTCAGATTACCTTTCATCTGGTTCCAGTTTCCTTTGATCTTGTCTTGTAATACGCTCATAATAATCGTTTTTAAAAGTTTAGAAAATTAGAAAATAATTTTTTTGTTTTGTTAGTAGTTTAATGTTTAATCTTTGTATTAATCTACAGGTTTACGGCCTGAAATAATGTTATACAAAATAACGATGATTGCTATAACCAGCAATACGTGAATCAGGTTTCCCAATCCCATTCCGCCGCCAATTCCTGCCAAACCTAAGATCCATACGATGATACAAATAACGGCTACCAGCCAAAGTAAACTTCTCATATAATTCTTGTTTTTGATTGTGAATAATAATGTCTGTAATTCTTAATTTTTGCTAACGAATCTTCAATTAAAAAGTTGCAAATCGAATGCCAGAACAAGCGCTGAATTTTTAAAATACTGTTAATTGAATTGATAGACAGTTGTTTGTGAGGTTTTGAATATTTTTGTCCTGTCGAAAAAAGAAAATATAATTTGTTTAGTGGGCTGATTAACTTCCCCGATACGGGAAAACTGCTGTTGATTTCTACAGGAATGATCCTTTATTTACCCGCTTTCTTGCTGCTGCTTTTCTTTTTGCTGCTTTTTTCAGGTATAGCTGCGCCGGCTTCCCGGGCTTCAGATAAACCGATAGCTATAGCCTGTTTGCGGCTGGTGACTTTTTTACCACTACCGATCTTGAGTTTGCCTTCTTTCATTTCATGCATGGCTTGCTCTACTTTTTTGTTTGCGAGTTTTGATCCTTTTGCCATAAAAACTATTATTTTAAAAATTAAGCAACGATTTCACCACCATTAGGGTGTAATACCTGGCCCGTGATATAAGATGCCGCATCGGAAGCCAGGAAGGTAAAGCAGGGGGCTACCTCATTAGGTTGGCCGCAACGCTTCATAGGCGTGTCTTTTCCAAATTTGGCTACTTCCTTTTTAGGGAAAGTTGATGGGATTAGTGGGGTCCATATCGGTCCTGGGGCTACTGCATTTACCCGGATCTGTTTACTGGCCAGTGATGCGGACAGGGAGCGGCACAGGCCGATGAGTGCAGCTTTTGTAGCCGCATAGTCAATAAGGTGATGGCTACCCCGGAATGCCGTTACAGAACTGGTATATATAATACTGGCCCCTTTTTTTAGATGAGGTAAACAGGCCTGGGTAAGGTAGAAGGCGCCAAATACATTAGTTTTAAAGGTCTGCTCCAATTGCTCTTTACTGATGGCCATAATATCTTCCTGCACAAATTGTATAGCGGCATTACTTACTACTATATCGATACGACCATAAGCAGCGATAGTTTTATCGGCGATTTTATTGCAGAATGCAGGCCGGCCAATATCTCCTTTTAGTAACAGGCATTCGCCACCCATATGTTTGATCAGGGCTTCCGTATCCATAGCATCCAGGTCTTCACTCAGGTAGGCAATCACTACTTTAGCACCTTCTTTGACGAAGTCAAGCGCAGCAGCACGACCTATACCACTATCGCCACCGGTGATAATGGCTACTTTGCCTTGTAGTTTTTTATCGGCAGCTTTTTCTTCAGGTTCAGCGAGCGGTTTTGGTTTCATTTTTCTTTCTATCCCGGGCTGTTGCTGCTGGACCTGTGCAGGAATGTTTTTGATCACTCTTTTTTTT
>Ga0256787_1000024_pt1 | contig 30936 bp, 27 predicted proteins | sample MC6MC0938MT_FD_189994 | JGI IMG/M metagenome (GOLD analysis project Ga0256787, IMG submission 189994) | Metatranscriptome of enriched soil aggregate microbial communities from Iowa State University, Ames, United States - MC6-MC0938-MT... | ecosystem: Environmental > Terrestrial > Soil >... | reverse complement strand
CCGCAGACATAACGACTAATTATAGGACAAACCGTAAGAGCCGAACCGATCGAAAATTAAATGCTCATTAGCAGTACAAAAGCTGATATATTATTTAACATAATATTGTTATAGGACAAACGGCACTGGGCTGCGTTATCTGTCCGGCCCGTCGGAGCCACCGATTTGTCCTATAATTTATATTATGTTAAGTAATGAAAATAAAAAACACCCTACAACCAATATAAACACTATAATCTATTACTCTAATAAGCCACATCAATTCCCAATTAAAATCTTGATAAGCAATATGCACAAATGCTCCCCATCTAACGCGTTGGCAATATTGTAATAAACATTATCTTCAGGTGCAGCGCCAACGCTTTAAAATTTATTTGTGACAAAATTTTAAATAATTACTACATTTGCATACATCAGATGATATGATGTATTGATAACTATGCAACCCATTCAAAGAAAATCCCTGGCACAAGAAGTAGCCGATACCTTAAAACACAGGATCAAAAGCGGCGCACTGCCCATTGACAGTAAGCTGCCTACAGAACCGGAACTAATGGAAAAATTTGGTGTAGGCCGCTCGACCATCCGCGAAGCCATTAAAAACCTGGCCCAATCTGGTTTCGTACACGTACAACAAGGCCTGGGCACTTTTGTGATCAGCCTAACCGGGCATACCGCCCTGGATGAAAAAATCAGCGATGCGGACTTTGCCGAAGTATTTGAAGTACGCCAGATCCTGGAACTCCAGATCATTGAAAAAGCCTGTCAACACCGTACGGCTCAAGATCTAAATACTATGACTACGCACCTGGCCGAAAGATGGAAACAAGCTCAGGCTGGCCAACTAAACGCCTGCATTGAAGCGGATATAGCCTTCCATACTACGATTGCCGAAAGTTGTGGTAATAACATCCTTGCAGAATTGTACAAAACGCTTTCTATCCACGTAACCCGCTTCTTTTCTCAAACTTATACCGATACCACACCCTTTACCCAATCGCAAACAATACACGAGGAACTGTTGCAACATATTGAAGCGGCTAACCCGCAAAAAGCATTACTAGCCGCCAAAAAAATTATCGGCACTTTATAATTTCTTTTATCTTTTAAAACATCAGATGACCTGATGAATAATAAGCCACATGAAGTCAACAACAAACACCCTGACGAGCCAGCAAACGGTTTACCCTATTCTATTTGCCATTAGTTTTTCGCACTTATTGAACGATCTCATTCAATCGGTCATTCCGGCGGTATATCCCCTATTAAAAGAAAATCATGCGCTCTCCTTTACGCAAATTGGCATCATCACCCTGGTATTCCAGTTAACGGCCTCAATACTGCAACCTTTTGTGGGCTTATATACGGATAAGAAACCTACGCCGCGCTCCCTGGCCGTAGGTATGTTATTCTCTTGTACCGGCTTACTTTGTATTGCCTTTGCCACTAACTTTTATCATATATTGGCTTCAGTAAGCCTGATCGGTATGGGTTCTTCCATCTTTCATCCCGAAGCCTCCCGTGTGGCGCACCTGGCATCGGGTGGAAAAAAAGGACTGGCACAATCTATTTTCCAGGTAGGCGGCAATGCGGGTAGTTCTGCAGGCCCATTGTTGGCTGCGCTTGTCGTCATCCCTTTCGGGCAACATGCCATCAGCTGGTTCAGCCTGCTGGCTATTGCGGGTATGTTGCTGCTAACACGGGTAGGTAAATGGTACCAGTACAATCTGCCGCAGCATACTCCTCAAAAGGTAACAACTAAGGAGCTGAGTACTCCCGCTATTCCTAAAAGAAAGGTAGTTATTTCTATTGTCATTCTCCTGGTACTCATATTTTCCAAGTATTTCTACATGGCATCCATGACCAGCTATTTTACCTTCTACCTTATTGATAAATTTCATGTCAGTGTGCAACAATCGCAGTTATATTTATTTACCTTCCTGGCAGCCGTGGCCATAGGTACCATACTGGGTGGACCATTAGGTGATCGTTACGGTCGTAAACTCATCATTTGGGTATCTATTTTGGGAGCGGCACCATTTACTTTATTATTACCCCATATGAATTTATTTGGTACGGTTGCCCTGGCAGTTATTATTGGGGTGATCATCGCATCAGCATTCTCTGCCATATTGGTCTATGCTACAGATCTTATTCCCGGCAAAGTAGGATTGGTGGCTGGTTTGTTCTTTGGTTTTGCCTTTGGTATGGGCGGTATTGGCTCTGCTGTACTGGGTTGGATCGCCGATAGTACCAGCATTGAGTATGTGTTTTCCATCTGTGCTTACCTGCCACTCATAGGTATTATAACCGGCTTTTTACCCAATATAGAAGGCAGCAAAAAAAGAAATAAATTATAAGGATGATACTTGTATTGAAAATTCCCAGCACAAACCTGTACCGGGAATTTTTTATTCATTTCATTAAAGACAATAAGCAGCAACACATCATATCAATACCTTATTACATTATTGAATCAGCAAATAAGCTAATCATCAAATCAGCTCAGTAATCTATGCGAGCTTTTGCGGTGGCTCCATAACGGTACCACATTTTTCACAGGTACGCTTTGCCTCATCCGCATAAAAAGCATTCATCACCGGTGGCAACTGGGAAACAATATCTGCAACGGGTAAAAATTCTTCGTACAACTTATGCGAACAGTTTTCGCAATACCAGGCAAAAGAATCCATCATCGTACTCGGGCGCACGCGCTCGATTACCAGACCAACCGTATTAGGTCCGCGCTGCGGTGAATGCGGCACTCTTGCCGGCAACAAAAACATATCCCCGGCCTTGATTTCTATAGGAACAATTTTACCTTCTTCAATAATACGCACCACAACATCTCCCTCTAACTGGTAAAACAATTCTTCGGTCTCATTATAATGGAAATCTTTACGGCTGTTAGGGCCGCCCACAACCATCACGATAAAATCATCTACCTCCTGGTATACCTGCTGATTACCTACCGGCGGCTTTAATAAATGCCGGTTTTCATCAATCCATTTATTCAAATTAAAGGGTCTGCGAATGCTCATATCTTAAAGTTTATATTTGTATTCAAAATAAGCCTTAAAGGTAAGCGTTTATTTGCTAAAATATTCATTTGTTAATATCAGGTTTCCATGACTATACCCTATATCAATTCCCGGTTTTTAAGCGTTTACTATTGTAATTTTAAATAGCTTTGCCCCTTGATCACAAAGCTTTGTATAGCCCCTATTTTGATGTCCAAAAGATTTTTTACACATATATTACTTTACCTTATTCCGCTTTGCTTCCTGGCCTTTACGGCTCAGGCTCAATTGGGCAACCGGCCTAATACGCAAGGCAATTCTAACCTGGACCAGCGCGATCCCTTTGCCGAAAAAGACCCAAGCGATACTACGAAAAAGAAAAAAGAAAGCGACTGGGACGAAGAACCGGCCATCATCTCTTACAAATACCTGAACGCTGAGGTTACCCACTATTACGACAGTAGCCTGCTGTTTTTTCACCGGAACGAATACCGCCAACCTGCCTGGTACACTACCCTGGGTAATTTTGGTTCCCCGGCAAGAGAAACGATTTTTACCCTCAACAATACTCCTGGCCTGCGCCTGGGCTACGACAACTGGAATGTCTACAGATACACGATCGACAGCGTACATTTCATTAATACAACAAGACCTTATACTTCCTTTTCCTTCATGCTGGGACCCAAACAAATGCAATGGGTAGACATGATGCATACCCAAAACATAACGCCTAAATGGAATTTTGCATTCCGGGTGGCCAATAACACATCGGAAGGCTATTACAAAATGCAGAAAGCAAATGGATTAAATGCCTATCTAAGCTCGAATTATAAGAGCGAAGATGACCGGCTGGAAACTAAGTTTGCCTTTATCTATAATAATTTCAAAAACGATGAAAACGGTGGTATGCTTAGCGATAGCCTGCTCAGCAATCCCAATTACTCTAACCGGGCTTCAGTTCCGGTATTTATCGAGTCCGGCTTAAACGCCTCCACTTCTCCTATACATAACCGGCAAAGTGAACTGCGCTTTTTCCTGCAAAACAATTATGCCTGGGGCAAGAAAGATTCGCTTTATAACGAAGATTCAACAAATGTACAATACCATTTTACACCCCGTTTTTCTATAAAGCACGTTTTAGAAATCCAGACTACCAGGCATAAATACCAGGACGCCCTACCCAATACGGCTTATTACGACTTCTATGACAGCTTTGCCTTTGTAGGGAACGATACCGTACGCTCTTTCCAGACTCATACAAGCATTGACAATAAATTTTCCCTGAATACATTCTTAGGAAAGGATAGTCAACTGGTGCATGTAGAAGCCGGTATAGGCATACGCAACGACTGGTTCAACACCAATTATTTTGATCCCGCAGGCGAACGTGTTAAAAATAATTCTTCCAATCCTTATTTATTCGGACAGTTGAGAAAAGATGCCTTAAAGGATAATCAATGGTCTTACCTTGCAGACCTGACCTTCTTTTTTGCCGGCCAGGCGATTGGGAATATGAAACTGGATGGCAAGCTGTCTAAGAGCTTCCCTAAACTGGGCCAGTTCACTCTTGGTGCCACACAAACCATCGTAAGCCCTTCCTACCAACAGGATATTTTTAAAAGCAGCATATTTGAAATCAATAACGACTTTGGCAATACAACCAATACGCAACTGTATGCCAACCTCTGGATCAAAGCCCTGAAAATGAACCTCGGCCTGCGTAACCAGCTCATCGGCAATTATATCTACCTGGATGAATCTTTAAAATTCCAGCAATACAGTACGGTATTTTCCATACTCCAGTTTACCGGAAGAAAACTGTTCACCTTTGGTGCCTTCTCCCTGGATAATGAAGTAGTGTGGCAACAAAAAGCAGGTAATGCGCCAGTCAACCTGCCGGCTTTTATGTTGCGCCACCAGCTGGCTTATAAAGCCCCAATGTTCAAGGATCGTCTGGATGCCTATCTTGGGATAGAAGTCCGCTACCATACGCCTTATAAGGCCGATGGCTACAGCTTTGTGTATAACCAATACTATTACCAGGACAATATCACGCTGGATAATGTCCCGGCATTATCGGCCTTCTTTAATTTTAAAGTAAAAAGACTCCGAGCCTTTGTGATTGGTGACCAGCTGCAGCAAATGCTATTCCCTAAAAACATCATTAATGCTCCGGGCTACGCTGCCGGAAACGCACACATAAGATTTGGCTTTAACTGGATTATGATGAACTAAGATGCGTAAAACTCTTGTTCGTAACCGACATCTGTAATCAGGTTGCCGCCATCTGCCGCTGTTGTGGCCAGTTCGTCACACCTGTTGTTGAAGGGATTGTTGGCATGGCCTTTCACCCAATGGAATTTAACTTTATGCTTCCGATAAGCTTTCAGGAAACGCATCCATAAGTCGGGGTTTTTTTTTGCCGGTAAAGCCTTTCTTTTCCCAGCCGAATACCCAGCCTTTCTCTACGGAATCGATCACATATTTAGAATCGGAGTACACCATAATCTCTACCCCATCCCGGGTAAGCGACTCTAAAGCCACGATTACAGCCAGCAGTTCCATGCGGTTATTAGTCGTCAGTTTAAATCCCTGTGCTATTTCTTTTCTTATAGAACCCCATTGCAGGATGATGCCGTAGCCGCCCCGGCCGGGGTTACCCCTGGAGGCGCCGTCTGTGTAAATGATTAAGGACAAATTGTATTTTCTTTTGAAGATTTATACGGTACTTTTGCGGACAAATTTACAATTACATTTTGAATCATAAAGTAAAAGTTAGCGCCGTAAGTTATTTAAACACCAAACCGCTATTGTATGGTATCGAGCGCCACCCGGTAAGGCAGCAGATGGAGCTGGATTTAGAATACCCATCGCTGATCGCGAAACACCTGGCAGACGGCACTACTGATCTGGGACTTGTTTCTACCGCAGCATTTTTAAGTATTCCCAACCCGCAGATCATTTCTGATTATGGTATTGCAGCCTCCGGGAAAGTAGCTTCAGTCTGCATTTTCAGCCAGGTCCCTTTAGACCGCGTTGAAAAAATATACCTGGACTACCAATCCCGTACTTCGGTACGACTGGCAGAAATATTATTAAAAAAACACTGGAACCTGGATATACCACTGGAAGATGCACCAGAGCAGTATATAGACCTGATTGAAGGGACCACTGCAGGCGTGATCATCGGCGACCGGGCATTGCAATCCTTAGATAAATTTGAATATGTGTATGACCTGGCCGAGCATTGGAAAGTACTGACCGGCCTGGATTTTATCTTTGCTGCGTGGATTGCGAATAAAGACTTGCCGGAGCAGTTTATTCAGGATTTTAATGCTGCCAATGAAATGGGCTTGCACCATATAGATGATGTAGTGGCCGCACACCCCTACTCTTTTTATGACCTTAATGTTTACTATCGCCAAAATATTCATTATAAATTTGACGACAGTAAACGCGAAGGATTGAATTTATTCCTGGAATATATCCGGCAGCTATCTTGATGCCATCAAATCGATCAGCTGGGCCAGGGATGATTTAGTTTTGTTCCGGAAACTCAGCTCGATCTTGTAAGTGTCTTCACTTTCATGATTGACATTGAGCTGATCAAATATGCTTAGGTATGCTTTCAACTCTGCCAGAGAAGCCATATTACTCAACTTTTGAAAATCAATCCAGGCTATGAGGTCAGCATCTCTTTCTAATTGTACCGGTGTTGCAATCGCTGTATCCAGGTCCTGGCTGGCATACATAAACAGGGTTCTGCCCGACTTCAGGAAATATTTCATATTCCACAAAGGAAGGATCGCATTATTCACACTATCTGTACCCATCAATACCTGGGCGCTACGTAAAGCATTGATGGCGGTATGCTCATCGCTCAAGGGTATCTTGAGGTTAAGATTAGGTACCATAGCTGCTTCCGTTTTTTTGACTGCTACTTTCTCGAAGTTATCATCGTATTCATAAGTAACCACAGATTTAAGCTGCTCTGTTTCGCCATTGATGTAAAGGGCAAATCCCTGGTGGGCATAAGCATTTAACTCTTGAGTGGAGGCATTCGGTATCAGTTCTTTTATACCCAGCTTATTCAGTAAAGAGAAAAAGTTCTCTTTGGAAATAACCGCAAGTGCCGACTCTTTGGGCACCTTCAGGCTGATAGGACTTTCCTGCTGTACATTGCTCACGAAAGTTCCGGAAATTTTACCCGCTTCAAAATTGATCGCAAAATTGTACATATTACCCATCGAAGAAAGGTCCGCAGCCACTTTTTTGATTTCATACAGCTGGCTTTTGCTAAAGTCCATCACATTTTTATTGTTCAGGAAGTCACTGGACTGGTTAAAGATGCGGGTTGTCGTATCCTTTCCCCAGATCAGCACAGCATGTTCACTATTAAACATGATACTTAAAGTGCCACTGGGATTGTACCTTAAGCTATCATTACCACCCGGAAAAACTTTGCCAAGCAACTCATTAAAAGCGGCTTTATCGGCTATCTTCAGTTTAGTAAAATAAACGCTGCTTGATAAACTTTTAATCCCGAAGGCAAAAAGATTAAACGGCAGGTCAAATGATTTATGGACCAGGGGCATCAGCTCATTTTGGCGCACCTTAGACTGGTCCCCTGTTTTTAGAACCTTTTTACCTATTTGCTCCATGTTGACCCGTACCACGCGATCGGCCTGCGCCGGTATACTCACCTGGAAAGAGCTCCATCTTTTATAGTAAAGGTAGGCCCAGAAACCTGCCGCTATCAGCAGCAGGATCGCGACTACATATAAAATAATCTTTTTTATCATTTATAAATGTTTCAAATCATCAATTAAGTACATTAAATATTCAAAGGAGTTGGCCCTGCTATTTGGTGTCATTAAATTGAAATCTGCTCTGACCTTGTTATTTTTTACTTTTCCGCTGCTGAACTGCATTACGCCGAGACTGTTCAGCATATTGTTCACTTTTACCATCTTTAAATTATCATCATCTTCTGACTGGCCGAACTTACCCACCAGTTTTTTAGGATGGAACCAACCGAAGACTGAATTTTTCCGCATCAGTTTTTTATCGCTGGCGGCAACACTGCCCCTATGCTTACCATCACGGATATTTTCGATCTCCAGGCGCTCGGTACCAATAAATACAATGCCATCTTTCACCACACAGAAATATTCAAAAGGATCATACCTTCCATTCACTTTTTTGGCGAAATAAATATTATCCTTCATCGCGTAAGCCCCTTTATGCAAACCGTAATCCAATATCTTTTTGATGATCGCTTCATTTTTAGTGCTGAACATCATCAGGAAGTTAGGCAGCATTTCTTTTTCTTTCCGCTCTTCTTCTGTAGATTCATAGGTTTCTTCATCCCATTTATAGCGGATCGAAGTATACTCTTTTTCTTTAACATTAGTCATCACGAAAGCGCCATCACCCCAGATCACTTTCCCTGTCGCCTTTTCATCTACTACAATACCAAACAGGTCGGCCATAAGGGACGCTTCATTCGTCCACAGCCCGAAGCCATTCATCACCTCTTTCACCATCACCGGAGTCTCTTCCAGGTAGTTTTGAGTATTCATCGCCATACCCATCACGCCAATATCATTCTGGCTGTTGATATAGTTATTGAATTTTTTATTGAATTTTCTTTTATAAATGCGGTTACTGCTTTTAGCCATCTGGTCAGTAAGCCTTGAAGTTGCATTCATGTGGATCGCATTGGTTTCAAAATTTAACTGGATCATGCTCCAGTTTTCATTCGGCGGCACCGATACTTCTTGATAAGCACTCCTGACACCGAACAGAGCGTACATACCGTAAAGGTCACGTACATTAAAGCCCAGGTTGTTTATATAGAAGGTTGCTGCGGCGTTTTGCTTAGGTGCTTCAAAGTCTTTCAGTTCCTGCAGCCTGCTGTAGCTATCCCTGCCTTCATCAATAAAGTCGGTTACAAAATCCTTTTTCCAGATGTTAAAGACAGAATCTTTTTTGGATTGATATGTCTCATATTCCTCATCGTTATAATTATAAGGTACCGCTACTACAGCAGAGACCGCGCTATCAACCGCGTAATCATCTTCATCATAAGTATCCTCCTCTTCGTCATCAACATACTTGCCAACAACCACTGTGTCTGCCACTGCAGCAGCTTCTGCGGCGACAACTTCTGCGGCTGCATAGGCCTCTTCTGCAGCGGTACGGGCCGCATCTGTAGGTGCTGCGGCAATCTCAACCGCAGGCACCGGGTAATCTTCCGGGACTGCTTCAACGGCATAAGCCTCTGTTGTAGCTTCCCATTCTTCAGGAGAGCTTACGGTTTCTACTGCAGTTTCGTTCCAGCTATACCCCTTTTCATATTCGATGCCCCAACGTTCCGCGCGGGCAGAATCATCAAAGGCATTATACGTTGCAGAGGTCGCCACCAGGATCGCATAATCCCCGGTATTAGGTATAAAAGCCAGGTCTTTAAACTTCAGGTCATAAAAAGTACCTTTATCTATCTTTGTTTGCTTGGTTTTGGCATCAATACCTATAGCTTTCCGGAACAATTCCATATCCTTCACGGGCAGTAAACGTACCGTATATTCAATACTATCAGTATTCACCATATGCATATAAGCCTTGCGGGAATGGTCAATACCGGATTTATTAATATCAAATTCAGACTCGTAGTTTTTGTTTTTCAGGAAAAGCTCCTCGTACACTTTACTGCCGATCTCTGATAGATTCAGGCGCTCTGCAGTAGTTTGTGAAAAAACAAAAGGTAGATTATATTCTAAAACAAATTTTGCATCTCTGGGTGCTGGTATGCCCGTTTTTTGAGCTTTTGCTGCAGCCGGGATCATAATACCGCACAGCAAAATATAGTATATTTTTTTCATTAACTGGATTGAGTTTTATTGTAATTGAATAGCGTTGTTAACCGATGCCCCGGAATTAATAATGTTCAGGATCGGGGTTTTAAGCATCACTGCTTTTTTAGAAGCAGAAACAGAGGCTTTGGTATTGGTCATCGTTTTTACTAAAGACGGGAAGCGGTAAACACTGGTATATTGTGCACTTTTAAATACCTCCTTATCTTCCTGCTTCAGCTCATTATATTGCTTTTTCGTAGCAGGATTTAACTGGTATGTTTTAGTAAAGGTTTTCGTGTTCTTGTTATAAACATAACTAGCCGCGTTATAGGTCGGGATCTTATAGGCGGTAAGCATTTTACTGAATGCAGTATTAATCTTCGACACGTCTTTAAAATCAAAACTTACAGAAAGGATATAATTTTGGAAATCGGCACTGGTCTTTACATTACTGATGCCGGGGATAGCTCTCAACTGTGCTGCGGTTTGTGCCAGTTCATTTTTTATTTCGGCCACTGTAGGTACTCTATGACCGTTTACGGAGCTTAATTTCATTACCGAGGCGAGCTTCGCCTTGCTCTGCGAGCCATTAAACGTCAGGGTCATCCGGCCCGATCCGTCATTATTAAGGTTGATCTCCTCTACTGTTTCAAAACAAGAGCTGAGGGATACTAACGAAATCAATAATAAAACGCAGATTAAAACATTTTTTATTTTCATGTAATTTCAGTTTAAACGGGCGGAACAAAGATAAGGTATATGATAAAGAAAAAAGCCACGAACCTGTTAAGTTCGCGGCTTTTAGCAAATTAATTGCAAATAGAAGCAAATTAGTTTTTTGCGTATTTTTTCTTGAATTTATCGATACGACCTGCAGTATCAACGAACATGGATTTACCAGTGTAAAACGGGTGTGAAGTATTGGAGATCTCCACTTTGATCAATGGATACTCGTTGCCATCTTCCCAAGTGATACTTTCGTTAGAAGCAGTTGTAGATTTAGTCAAGAACATAGTATCGTTAGACATGTCTTTGAATACTACAAAACGATAATTTTCCGGATGTGTTCCTTTTTTCATTATTTTATTGATTTATGCATGGTACTAAGCATGCGGTTATTTAAAATCAGGACGGCAAAGGTAAAATTATATATTAATTTCCCCAAATTTAATTTAAAATGTTTGTAACAAACCTTGCTTATTTACTCAAAAGTGCTTTAACCATTTTGGGCACTTCCTTATTAAGCGTTGGAAAGAGTACTATAATAATTATGCGTCTTTACAGTACCGGCACAACCCATAACACACAGTAATCCTGTAAATACTACAGCTATCTTAAGATAACTCTCTGCGCGCATCTTTATTCAAGTAGTTAATAAGCCAGTAATTCTGCTATCTTAGCCGCCACTTTTTTAGGATTCGGTAGCATAGCCTCTTCCAGTACCAGGTTGATCGGCACACAAGGAAGATTTAAAGCACCGATCGTCTGCACCGGCGCATCCAGGTAACGGAAACACTCCTGCCCGATCTTACCACTCAATGCCTGGGCAAATGAATTGTTCAATTGCTCTTCGGTCAATACGATCACCTTACCATGCTTCTTCACCGTTTCATAAATCAGCTCCTCATCCAATGGGAATAAGGTACGGATATCAATCACCTCCACCTGGCCCGGGAACTGCTCTGCAGCAGCCTGTGCCCAATACACGCCCATGCCATAAGTAATAATACATACAGATTCCCCGTTATCAACCGCTTCCTCGCTCGGCGCCAATACGACATTACCGATACCGAAAGGCAGGATATAATCCTCTGCCGGCTCAATAGTTTTTGCGCCTAAAGTACCAGGCACTTTAGACCAGTAAAGGCCTTTATGCTCCAGCATCACTACCGGGTTATTGTCATAGTAAGCCGCTTTGATCAAGCCCTTAAGGTCGGCAGCATTAGATGGATAGGCAATTTTAATTCCTTTAATGGTGGCTAAAGTACTTTCCACGCTTCCGCTATGATAAGGACCGCCGCCGCCGTATGCACCAATAGGTACCCGAACAATATTGCTTACTGGGAATTTACCACAGCTGAGGTAATTGGATTTGGAAATCTCGGTCACCAGCTGGTTAAGCCCCGGGTAAATATAATCGGCAAACTGTACTTCTACTATAGGCTTCAGCCCCACAGCGCTCATACCCACCGTAGAACCGATGATATAAGCTTCCTGGATAGCGGTATTAAACACTCTTCTATCCCCAAACTTTTGCGCTAAGGTAGCTGCCTCGCGGAATACCCCTCCGATTCTGCCACCTACATCCTGGCCGTAAAATAAACATTCAGGATGCTTGCGCATCAGCTCTTCGATCGCGTGCAGTGCCGCATCTACCATCACTACTTTCTCGCCATTAGCCGGTACACGGGTACCTTCTTCTTTTGTAATCGGGTTAGGAGCAAAAATATGATCCATAACTGTGGATGGATCAGGATCTGCTGCTTCCGTAGCTTTCTGGAAATCCTGTGCAATAAGCGCCGCCTCTTCCTGTTCAATTAAGGTCAGATCAGCTTCCGTAATGCCCAGTTCCAGTAACCTGCTTTTTAATTTAGGTCCGGGATCGTCCTGCATATGCTTCGCCAGGTCTTCCTCTCCACGGTACCATTCGCGGCGTACACCGGAAGTATGGTGACCGATCAAAGGTACTTTTGCATGTACCAGGATCGGTTTTCTTTCTTTTCTTACAAAATCAAAAGCCTGCTGCATGGCGGCATAAGCTTCTTCAAACACGCTACCATCACATCTTAAGCGCTCTATACCTTTAAAGCCTTCAATAAACTCGTAGGCATCCATGGTGCGCGCCTCGGCACTGGTCACGGAGATACCCCAATCATTGTCCTGCACGAGGAAGATGATCGGTAATTGATGTAAGGCTGCAAATTGAAAGGCTTCACTTACTTCTCCTTCCGTTACACTACCATCGCCTAAAGAGCAAACGGTAACCGGGGGAACTGTATATGATTTTAATTGTTGATTTTCTATATAAGCAATACCCTGTGCGACACCGGTGGTCGGGATCGCCTGCATACCGGTAGCACTACTCTGGTGAATGATCCTTGCCATATTATCGCGGGCAATATTCGGGTGGCCATAATAAGCGCGGCCGCCGGTAAACGGGTCATCCGCTTTGGCCAGCAATTGCAGCATCATCTCATAAGGACTAAAACCCATGCCCAGCAGGATACTTTCATCCCGGTAATAAGGACTTACATAATCTTCAGGCTGAAGCAAAAAACCGGTAGCCAGCTGAATGGCCTCATGGCCACGCGAAGTGCTGTGTACATATTTAGCAATTGGCCTGTTTTGTTCATAAACATCAGCCATCGCCTTTGCGGTCATCATAAGTCTATATGCCTTCAGTAGTAAATCTTTATCTGTCATTAGCACAATTTTTAATTCAATGAGTCGCAAATTTAAGCTAATAATTTTTGTATTTAAATGTATATTTTTTTAATAAGTTTCATTTTCTGACCTATACATATATAATTACCGAACAACTGTAGATATTTTATCTACCATTACATTTGCAAACCACCCCATACCCGGCATTTAAAAGTAATCAGGCACCTGCGGACAGTTGCTTTCACTAAATTCATTAAAAAACAAATTATTTATAGCTCATACCAGGCACAAATGCAGCATAGCTCAATACCGGATTGAATTTGTTCTGAATTTTTGATTTACCTTAGCCTTGCTTAAAAATCATAAAAACATGGACATCTCGGTATTGGCCAGGCATATCCGGCTTAAAGTGGACTTGAGTGATGCGGAAATGGAAATAGTCGCCAGCTATTTTGTAGAAAAAGAATTACCGAAGAAAACCATTCTTTTCCGGGAAGGAACTATTGTCGATGCGATTGCTTTTGTCGTGGAAGGTTGCCTGCGCTCTTATTCCATAGACGAAAACGGCTTTGAGCATATTTTACAATTTGCCCCCGAAGGCTGGTGGATCACCGATATGCTTTCCGTGATCAAAAGCCAGCAAAGTGTTTTGAATGTAGAGAGTGTTGTCGATAGTAAAGTCTTGTTGATTAAACGGTCTACGCAAGACGAGTTATTTGATAAGATACCAAAAATGGAGCGTTTTTTCCGCATCCTGACGGAAAATGCGCTGTGTGCCACCCGGCAGCGGGTTATCGAAGGTATGAGCCTTACCGCCAAGGACCGTTATATCAACTTTTGCGAGACCTACCCGGATACAGTAGTCAACAGTATTCCACAGAAATATGTGGCTGCTTATATAGGGGTTACGCCCGAATTCCTGAGCAAAATGCGCAGCCAGCTCTACCGCAGTTGATTTCTTAACCTATGTTATTTCCCAGCTTTGTAGCCTGTCGGATATTTGCATTATAAAAGCAAACGATATGGACAGGAAAGATTTTTTAAAGAAAGGATTTATCGGTACCGGCATATTCGCGGCGACGGTATCGGGCTTAAAAGCTTTGGCCAATGGCATTGATGAGCTTACTCCTTTAGAAGGTATGTCCCTGGACGAAATCGTCGGCTTTAATCATATCAACAATACAAAATCAAGAATTATGGAAAATACAGTTTTTCACCCTGCCAACAGCAGGGGCGATGCCAACCACGGATGGCTGCACAGCAAACACACCTTTAGCTTTGCCAACTACTACAACCCGGAGCGGATGCACTTTGGCGTACTGCGTGTGTTGAATGATGACCAGGTAGCGCCCGGTATGGGCTTCGGTGCTCACCCCCACGACAACATGGAGATCATTTCCATACCATTGAGTGGTGACCTGGAGCATAAAGACAGCATGGGTAATTCCACGGTGATCAAAAACGGCGATATCCAGGTAATGAGCGCGGGTACCGGTGTTCAGCATAGTGAGTATAATGCCAGTAAAGAAAACGAAGTAAAATTCCTGCAGATCTGGGTGTTTCCTAATCAGAAAAACGTGCAACCGCGTTATGACCAGATTAGCTTAGTACCTGCCGATAGGAAAAATAAATTCCAGCAAGTGTTATCTCCGAATGCGGATGATGCCGGGGTCTGGATCCACCAGAATGCCTGGTTCCACCTGGCGGATTTTGACAAAGGACATAAAGCGACTTACCAGGTAAAAAGCCCGGGTAATGGCTTATATGTATTCAATCTGAAAGGAAATATCAAAGTCGGTGATACAGCACTGGCTACAAGAGATGGTTTAGGCATCTGGGATTTTAAGGAATTGACGATAGAAGCAGATAGCGATGCGGAATTCCTTTTAATGGAAGTACCTATGCAAGTAGCTTAGGTCAACGATAATCATTATTAAATAAGAAAGCTGTCCATAACAAATTTGTCCTGTTGTTTATCGATCCTTCGATAAACTCAGGGTGGCAAAATGTGTTCAAGGGCAGCTTTCTTTTCATTTAAGCGCCTAATTAAAGTTTGTCCGGATTGGCTTAGCTTTGCAGGCATAAAAACACGGTGTTTAAGCAATGAACCAATCTGAGTTTAAGAAGAAATCAATGGCCGAGCTGCAGCGGCTGAGTACTAACGAAGCCCAGGAGCAGTATACCTTTCCGGTGGTACTTGTACTGGACAATGTTCGCAGTATGCACAATGTAGGTTCCGTGTTCCGCACAGCAGATAGCTTTGGCCTCCAGGAGATCGTGCTCTGTGGCTTCACCCCTGCCCCGCCCCATCGTGAAATACATAAAACGGCATTGGGCGCTACCGAAACCGTGAAATGGCACTATATAGAGGAGATTACTCATTCTTTAGAAGAGCTGAAAAATAAAGGCTATAAAATAATTGCTGCAGAACAGGTGCATAACAGCATTTCATTGGAAACCTTAAATATGCAAAGCCATGAAAAAGTAGCGATCATATTTGGCAACGAGGTAGAAGGCGTGAGTGAAAAGGCATTAGCCTTCTGTGATGCCGTTGTGGAAATTCCGCAATTCGGTGCCAAACACTCTTTGAATATCTCGGTATCAGTAGGGATTATCTGTTGGGAGCTGGTGCGGAGTTATTCCCAAAACGATTAAACATATCATTAAGGCATACTTTCCTATCTTTAGCAAAATAAGCTTGAAGTTTTCCAGGGATGAATAAAAAATGGATAAAGTTAAAATACCGTTTAACCAATTTCCCGGTCCGCCCCAATCTACTATTGGTCGCCGGGCTGGTCACCCTTGTTTATTTTTTATTCTTTGCCCGCGATACGAATAAAGAAGAAGCCGCCCTCAACAGCTTTTTACCGATAGTATTGTTATTGGCGAAAGTAACCCTGATCATTCTCTCCATTGTTGTCGGCATCTCGCTGATCAGCACAATTATTTCCTTTTTGATCTTCAGATCCAGGCGTAAAGGACAAAGGGCCTTGTTCCAACTGAATTTATCAACTTCGGCAGAGCAGAACAATACCGTACTGATTCAACCTTCCCTTAATAATACTTACCGGCCATTTTTAGGCTATATATCCGGCCGGCTGGTTTTAAATGATCAGCGATTGAGTGATCCCTTTGTATTGGCTTCGACCCGGTTCCGGAAAAACAGTTTATGGGTAGCCGCCGTTTATGGAAGCAATACCCTAACTTTCCCGGACATCAGGGAATACCAGGTCAGCGGTACCCTGCTTTATTTTGAAGATATGCTGCGCCTGATTAAGTTACCGGTACGTCAGGACCAGGTAGCCAGCTTCTTTAATCCACCGAGGGCTGATGTAAATAAAGAGCCAGCCGTACAGCCCCAGGCTGCCCGGGAACAGGATATACGGATCGAACAATTGAGAAACGTGCCTGGCGATTACCTCAATTACAAGCAGTTTGAATATGGCGATGATGTGCGCCGGATCGTTTGGAAAGTCTATGGTAAGAACCGTGAGCTGATTGTGCGCAACCCGGAAATACGGGATCCCTATGCTTCCCGGATCGAAATGTACGCCAGCTTTCACAATAGCCTGTTCGCTGTAGTTCCGGATACTGCTATTGTCAATACCTTATTAAATACCTACAAAAATGCCGTTTGGTCCATTTACCAGAGTCTTGCCGAACAGCAGGAATGGGAATTAATTTATGTGCCGGAACAATCTTTTCCGAAACATTTTGAAGATCCCGCGGAAAAGGTAGCCCATCTTATTGCCCAATCGGAATGGCAAAACGACACCCAGCTGGAACAATATTTTGACTTGAAAAAAGGTACAGTTTATTGTATCCATTCCCTGACGGATGCCGTGGAGCTGGAACAGTTCCTTGCGAATGGTGGTGCGGATAAATTTATATATATGTGCTACCTTTCAGATGCTTTTAAACAAAAAAGGAAGTCATTGCTGAAAAGGATCTTCTTTTATGAGGAAGACCAGGAAAATAGAAACCACTCATCCTGGCTGTTATCGCCTTTAAAAGCACGTATTTTAAAGAATGAAGCGACCCTGACCCGCATTCTTAAAGCCTACGGGTTTTAAGCGAGTTGCCTAAAACAATAAACAGTTCCCTATGTATACCGTATGCCTGGATGTACAATACTATGATACTTATGCGGTGACCGCTTATGTATTATTTAAAGAGGCTCAGGACACCGGACCCGTAAAAACCGGGCATACGATTACCCATGAAGTGTACCCTTATGAGCCGGGGGCCTTTTATAAAAGAGAATTACCTTGCCTGTTAAATGCGCTGCAGGCAATTACGGAACCGCTTCAGTTGATCATTATAGATGCGAATGTCTGGCTCAGCGATGAAAAGATGGGGCTAGGCGGTATCTTATATGCATCTTTACAGAGAATTGTTCCGGTTATTGGCGTATCCAAGACGAAATATGCCGGAGAGACGACAAAAGTGATGCCCGTGTACCGCGGCGATTCGCAAAACCCGCTTTATATATCTGCTATTGGTATTGATACGGCTGAAGCCGTAGCACTTATAAAAGATATGGCCGGTCCCTATCGCATCCCTACCCTGATCAAACTGGCCGACACGATTTGCCGGAATAGTGTATAAGCACAAAGAGGTATCCTGTAAATTTCCTGACTTTATTACATCTGAAATGATGCTCCTACTTTGTATTTTATATTCACCCGGGAAATGCATTTATATAAGGTGTCGTTCTATAGACCTTGCGTTAGCGAATGGAGCCATCTGAATGTATATTGCAATTATAAAGGTCATTTATGCTTATTTTTGTGCGGAAATTATCTAAAAAAAAGCAAGCTTTTTAAAAAATATTTCAATTTTACACCTGATTATCAGTCGATTACAAAAGCATATTCAAATTTATCAATTAAATTGTTGGCAAATCAAAAGCAAGCGCTTACCTTTGCCGTCCGTTTGTGACTTGAGGTGGCAACACATCAGTCGCTTAAGTATTAATAATTTAATAAAAAAAATCAGAACAAATGGCTTTAAATCAATTGAGCTACAGAACTCAGTCTGCTAACGAGAAAATCGTAAAACGTGATTGGTTCGTTGCTGATGCAACAAATCAAACATTAGGACGTTTTTGCTCCAAAGTAGCTGCAGTGTTACGCGGAAAGAACAAAGCGTATTTTACGCCACACTTCGACTGTGGTGATTATGTAATCGTAATTAACTCTGCAAAAATTGCCTTCACCGGTAACAAATTAGACCAAAAAGAATACCAGACTTATTCTGGCTACCCTAATGGTCAAAAGCAAGAAGTTGCTAAAAACCTGTTAGCCCGTCGCCCGAACGCAGTGATCGAGCGTGGTGTAAAAGGTATGTTACCTAAAAACAAATTAGGTCGTGCAATGATTAAGAAATTATTCGTTTACGATGGTGCACAACATCCGCACGCGGCGCAACAACCTAAAGAATTCAAATACTAATTTAATCTCCCAGAGAGCACAAAATATTTCAAAAGTAAATGGAAAAGCAAACTAATGCAATTGGTCGTCGTAAAGAAGCAGTAGCTCGTGTTTATTTAAGCAAGGGTGCTGGTGCTATCAAAGTGAACGGCAAAGAGTACAAAAATTATTTCCCATTGGTTTATTTACAAAACCAAGTAGAGGCTCCTTTCAAAACAATTGAAGCTGCAGACGCATTTGATGTTGTAGTTAATGTAAAAGGCGGTGGTCCTAAAGGTCAGGCCGAAGCGATCAAATTGGCAATTGCCCGCGTATTATGCGAAATAAATGCTGAATATCGCCCTTCATTGAAGAAAGCAGGATTATTACACCGTGACCCACGTGCTGTTGAACGTAAGAAATTCGGTAAAGCAGGTGCCCGTCGTAGCTTCCAGTTCTCTAAACGTTAATGGATTCATTACACTTTTAAGTGTAGCGTAAAAATAATTTTCAAAAACAATATTAATATATTCCAAAAATGGAAGAAAATAAATCATTACATCAGCAGTTATTGGAGGCAGGCGTTCACTTCGGTCACCAAAGAAAAAAATGGAATCCTAAAATGTTACCTTATATCTTCACCGAGAAGAATGGTATCCACATCATCGATTTGAACAGAACAATCGAAGGATTACAGGAAGCTGCTGCAGGATTAAAACAAATTGCAAAGAGTGGTAAAAAAATCATGTTTGTTGCCACTAAAAAGCAAGCAAAAGAAATCGTTTCTGAAGCTGCTGCTAAAGTAAATATGCCTTTCGTTACAGAAAGATGGTTAGGTGGTATGTTAACCAACTTCCAGACTATCCGTAAGAGCGTTAAAAAAATGCAATCTATCGACAAAATGTTGACAGATGGTACATTGGATAGCGTTACCAAGAAAGAGCGTTTGACTTTAACCCGTAGCCGTGATAAAATGGATAAAGTATTAGGTGGTATCTCTCAAATGGGTCGTACTCCTGCTGCATTGTTCATCGTAGACATCAGCCACGAGCATATCGCTTTAGCTGAATCTAAGCGTTTAGGTATCACTACTTTCGCTATGGTAGATACTAACTCTGATCCGACTAAAGTTGATTTCGCCGTACCATCTAACGATGATGCAACTAAATCTATCGCGATCATCACTAATTACCTGACTGCTGCTATTATGGAAGGTCTTGAAGAAAGAGCTCAAAATAAAGAAGCAGAAACTGAAGAAGGTGAAATCGAAATCGAAGAAAGAGATACTTTACACATCAACGAAGAGGATGATAAAGTTGAAGGAAATAAAAAAGCTACAGCGGGTAACCGTCGTGGTGGTAACACTTCAGGTGGCGGTGCAGGTGCACGCAAACCAGGAGGTGGAGCGCCAAGAAAATAATCTTTTCTTAGCTTTAAATAGGAAAATGCGTTGCTTATCAATAAGCAACGCATTTTTTTTTACCTTAACTTTTGTATATTTGAGTAGAACCATCTAAACCCGATCTATGAAAGCCCGGATCTTTGTACTCCTTGTCTCCCTACTTTGCCTGGCACAAATTAAAGTAAAAGCCAACCTCTCCAAAGACTGGATCAGCTATTTTGGCCAGGGTAATACGAAAATATACGGCATTGAATATGATTCCCTCTCCGGCCATATTTATATAGTAGGTACGACTTCAGAACAGGATTTGGGTACTTCCGGTACGCATCAAGTCTACCTCGACCATTCCAGTAATGATCCAATGGAACATTTGGATATTTTCCTGGCAAAGTTCTCTACCAATGGTCAGCTGGTATGGTTTACCTATTATGGTGGCAGTAAAAGAGAGACGAATCCCGGCATTACTTTAGATAAACTAGGGAATATCTATATCTCCGGTTATACCAATAGTACCTCCGGTATTGCCAGTACAGGCGCTCATAAGACAGGCATCCTTGAGGGCGCCGATTTTATCGCTAAATTTAATGCCCAGGGGCAGCGGCTATGGGCAACTTATTATGCGGAGCGGAATTCTTTTTTACCATTTGGCCCGATGCCCGCTGTAGATGAAAATAACAATGTTTACCTGATGGGGCTTACCTCGCAAACAACGGATATTGCCACGCCAGGAACTTATCAGCTCCAATTCAATACTAATGCTAACTATACCAATAACAAAAACGTTTATTTAGTTAAATTCAACCCTTCCGGGCAGAGGACCTGGGGCACCTATTTCGGTGGTGGAAGAGAAGTATGGAATAAGGACATTCATATTGATCCGCAAAACAATATTTACATCACCGGCTTAACCGGTAGCCAGGTGGATATCGCCAGCCCCGGGTCAATGGTAAATATGATTGATTCCGGTACAGAAACTGCTTTCCTGGCGAAATTTAGCGCAAACGGCCAGCGCATATGGAGTACTTATGTGCACAGAAAAGTAAGTACCATAACTTCTATCGCGGCAGACGCTGCTGAAAACGTTTACCTGTTTGGATTGACCACCCTTGATTCGGGGATAGTTACCCCCGGAGCCTGGCAAGCCGCTCCTGCATCTCCCAACGGTGATTTTTTCCTGATGAAACTCAACAGCGCCGGACAGAAGGTTTGGAGCACTTATTATGGTGGGGAGGGAGATGAATTGTCGGTATTTACCATAAATGGTATGGCTGATTTCAATCTGAGTAAAAACAGGATAAGGGTGGGTAAACAGGCGAATCCGGGTATATATGTTTGTGGTTTTTCGGAAAGTCTTACAGGTATTCCCAAAGGCTGTACCCTACCTGTAAATCCTCCCTCTGATGGGGTACTTGCCAAATTCGATAACAATGGCCAACTACTTTGGGGCACCAAATACGAAGCATGTATTGCTGATTTTGCCTTGGGTAAAGCCGATAGCCTCTACTTTGTAACCAATACCCCGAAAAATAACTTAGCCACTAATACTGCCCATCAACCGGTTAAACCCAGCCAGGCTGAAGCCGGATTGTTAGGAAAATTGGTAGAAAAATTTGCTTGCCCTCCCTCATTTACAGTCCAGTTTAACCGGGTTTACGACAGCCTTAAAGCACCGGCAGGCTATTTAAACTATCAATGGTTTAGAAATGATACCCTGTTGCAAAATGGTCCGCAACACTATTACCTGCTTCAGGGCTATTACCAGGGTGTCTACAAGCTTAAAGTACAGGATTCCTGTATTTGTACCTTTAATTCGGATACATTATGGGTAGCACATCCAAGTACTTTAAAAAACACGACTCAAAATAAAATCGAGTTACATATCACTCCCAATCCGGCGAGCAATGAGCTAAATATACAATTACATAATCCCGGCAAAGGAGCATTCCTGTTCCGTATCTACAATATACTGGGTCGCAAAGTATTTGAGCACACCTCAAAATTAGACGCAGGTAATAAAAAAGTGATTGACCTAAGCAACTACGCACCGGGTTTATACATTCTTAGCGTGGAAAGCAGCGAGGGCAAAGCCAATGTGAAATTTATAAGGCAATAATAAGCAGGTTGACATAAACCTGCTAACCTCAGGGAGTAAATGCTAAGTGCCGCTTTTGAATAGTGGTGCTTTTGCTAAAGTATAGCAAATAAGCATTTCTTGTTGCAGTACCTATTCTGTTTTTTCTAATTTTATAACTATTAATTATTTGCAATAAACCAGGTCCTATGTTCAAAAAACTTCTTGTCGCCAATCGTGGGGAGATCGCAGTAAGGGTACTCCGTGCAGCCTCTGAATTAAGAATTACAACGGTAGCAGTATACACTTATGAAGACCGCTTTTCCCTCCATCGCTTTAAAGCAGATGAGGCTTACCAGATCGGGGCTAATGACCAACCGTTAAAACCTTACCTGGATATTGAAGCGATTATAAAAGTGGCGAAAGAGAACGAAGTAGATGCGATACACCCGGGATATGGCTTTTTGAGTGAAAATGTACAGTTTGCCCGTCGTTGCCGGGAAGAAGGTATTGTTTTTGTAGGACCGCTGCCCGAAGTAATGGAACAGTTAGGCGATAAAATTGCTGCAAAAAAAATAGCCCGTTCTGTTCATGTTCCGGTTATAGAAGATGCGATCCTATCTGCCACAGAAATTGACCAGGTAGATGATATTGCCGAACAAATTGGCTTCCCGGTTATCTTTAAGGCCGCAGCAGGTGGCGGTGGACGTGGTATGAGGGTAGTAAGAACGAAAGCGGATGCAAAAGCCTCTTTTACGGAAGCTTCCAGTGAAGCATTGAAAGCCTTTGGGGACGGCACTATTTTTATTGAAAAATTTATTGACAATCCTAAACATATAGAAGTCCAGCTCCTTGCGGATAATTTTGGCAACATCGTCCATTTATTTGAAAGAGATTGTTCTGTGCAAAGACGTTTCCAGAAGGTAGTGGAAATCGCACCCGCACCAAATCTTCCGCAACACTCCCGGGAAGCGGTATATGATTATGCCATAAAAATAGCTAAAGCGGTTAACTATAATAATGCAGGTACGGTAGAATTCCTGGTGGATCAGGAAGGCGAAGTTTTCTTTATTGAAGTGAACCCAAGAATACAGGTGGAACATACTGTGACTGAAGAAATCACCGGTATTGATATCGTGCGCAGCCAGATCCTGATCGCTTCAGGCATCCGGCTGGCCGATCCGCAAATCTATATTACCTCCCAGGAAAGCTTAAAAATAAACGGCTTTGCTATCCAATGCCGGATCACTACGGAAGACCCGGAAAGTAATTTCAAACCCGACTATGGGACACTGATCGCCTACCGGAATGCTGCAGGCTTTGGTATCCGCCTGGATGAAGGCTCAGCCTACCAGGGCATGAAGATCTCTCCTTTCTTTGATTCTATGATCGTAAAAGTTACCGCTAGCGGCCGTACTTTGTCCGGTACCGCTAACAGGATGTTACGGGCTTTGTCGGAATTCAGAGTACGCGGAGTAACCACTAATATTTTGTTCCTGGAAAATGTGATCCGGCACGACCTTTTCCGCAAAGGGGCCTGTACAGTCAATTTCATAGGAGAACACCCGGAACTATTCCAGTTAAGAAAGCTGAAAGATACCTCAACGAAATTGCTCAGTTACCTGGCCAATGTTAAAGTAAACGGGCACCCGGACATAAAACATTATGACGCGGCTAAAAAATTGCGCAAACCTCAAATCCCACAATTGGATACTGCAGCGGGCTTATCCCCAGGCTATAAAAACAAGTTGAGTGAACTGGGTCGGGATGCCTTAATGCAAGAGATAAGAGCAGAAAAACAAATATTATTTACAGATACTACTTATAGAGATGCGCATCAGTCTCTGGTGGCTACGCGTGTACGTTCTAAGGACATACTTGCGGTCGCTTCAAATTTTGCGCAACAAAACAATAGCATATTTTCTACTGAAGTATGGGGCGGTGCTACTTTCGATGTGGCCTTAAGGTTCCTGCATGAATGCCCCTGGGAACGCTTACAGCAATTAAGGAAAGCTATGCCCAATACCCTGCTACAGATGCTCTTCCGCGGAAGTAACGCAGTAGGTTATTCCGCGTATCCTAAAAACGTGATCCGCAAATTTGTAGAAGAGGCGGCGCAGAACGGGATCGACCTGTTCCGGGTATTTGACTCCTTGAACAACCTGGAATCCATGTTGCCAACGATCGAGTATGTATCTAAATATACTGCTTCGATTGCCCAGGCTTCCGTTTGCTATACTGGGGATGTACTCAAAAAAGAAAACAATAAATACAACTTACAATATTATATTGACCTGGCACGCCGCCTGGAAGATGCCGGCGCTAATATGCTCGCCATAAAAGACATGGCCGGTCTCTTAAAACCACAGGCTGCCGAAGTATTGATTCCTGCTATCCGGGATGCCGTTACGATTCCTTTAGCCCTTCATACCCATGATACTGCCGGTACGCAGATCACTACTTATATGAAGGCGATAGAAGCCGGTGTAGACAGTATCGATTGTGCGATAGCCTCCTGGAGCGGCACCACTTCTCAGCCTAATATGAACTCTATCGTAGCATTATTGCAAGGACATGAAAGAGAAAATAAGCTGATGAACCTGCAATCGCTGAACGAGCACAGTGATTATTGGGATACCGTAAGGGATTATTACTATCCTTTCGAATCGGACCTGAGGTCTTCTACTGCCGAAGTTTATGAAAATGAAATCCCGGGCGGGCAGTATTCCAATCTCCGGCAGCAAGCCGAAGGAGTTGGTCTGGGCGATCAACTGCCAAAGATCAAAACCAATTATGCAGTGGTTAACCAGCTTTTCGGGGACATCATTAAAGTGACCCCAAGTAGTAAGGTAGTGGGCGACATGGCCCTGTTCATGACGGCTAATAACCTGAGTGCTGCAGATGTACTGGATGAAACAAAGAATCATTCCTTCCCGGCCTCTGTAGTCGGTTTTTTCAGGGGAGACCTTGGCGTTCCCTATGGCGGATTCCCTGAGAAGTTGCGCAAAATAATTTTAAGAAATGAACCGGAACAAACGGCACAAGCACAGTCCCTGCCGGATATTGACCTCGAGGAGTCATTCGGGCGCTTTCAGCAGGATTATCCCAAAGCAAACTTCCTGGATTTTCTTTCCTATCAAATGTTCCCCAAAGTATTTGATGAGTACTATAAACATTTAGAAAAATATGGTAAAGTGGAACAGATGCCTACCCCTGCTTTCTATTATCCCTTGGCCGATGGCGAAGAGATCGAGATCAGGATCGGGCCGGGTAAGGTAATTCATATCACCCTACTCTATGTCTCTGCTCCGGATGATGAAGGTATCAGGAGAGTTGCTTTCGGATTGAATGGCGGGCAGCGTACCGTGCTGGTAAAAGATAATGCTATTAGTTCTAATAAAGCCGTTCATCAAAAAGTAAAGGACCCGGATACCGAAGTCGGTGCGCCACTGCAGGGTAGTTTATCCGCGATATTGGTTAAGGCCGGTGATACGGTGCAGGAAGGAACACCTCTTTTTGTGATTGAAGCCATGAAAATGGAAAGCACGGTAAGTGCCGCTAAGGCCGGGAAAGTGAAATCAATAGCTTTACAAGCCGGCGTTATGGTGGACCAGAACGACCTGGTCATTAGTTTTGAATAAATAGCAAGGGCAGCCGGAGCAATCAAACATTCATAAGCTGTTATCTAAAGTATTAATTTAGAGACTCGCTTGAAATTGATTATTGCTCATATACCAGGTTTTGCAATACTTCCGATGTGCTTTGCACTTGTGCTCAGTAACGGCCTCAACCCGAAAATCGTGCTGGCGATTGTCCCGACAATTGTTGAGACGGGGTCCTTTTGCGCCAATTTTGGACAAGCAAAAAGTGGAAAAAGAAACAGAAATCATAGATGTGCTCAATGAAAATTGCACGGCATTGCAATATAGACGATGGGCTTTGCATAGGTGTTCAGTAACGGACCAAACCCGAAAATCATGCTGGCGATTGATTTTCGGTGTCCTTTTTGCGCTCCTTTTTGGACAAGCAAAAAGGAGCAAAGAACTCGCTGATGTTAAATAGAAAATTGCTTAGAATCGCAATACTGCCGACGGGCTTTGCACTTGTGTTCAGTAACGGACCAAACCCGAAAATCATGCTGGCGATTGATTTTCGATGTCCTTTTTACTCCACTTTTTGGACAAGCAAAAAGTAGCAAAGAATCATTCAACTACTTTAGCAAAGCATTGCATTGACTAGTGCCTTTTGTATGTTCTTTTGTCTTGATACAAAAGAACCAAAAAATCAAGGCTATGAAAAAATCGGCTAAAAATAGCGCAGAAAGCCTAAAGTCGCCGAAACTCGCACGAAAAATTACCTGATAAACTACAAAATCAAGGAGGCTCAAACAGCGGCGACTTTTCCTCCGAATACCGGAGGACGGCTCCCTGCACTATTTTCTTCACGCCATTTTTTCAAAGGCCGGTTCCGGAGGATACCAATAGTCAAAAATTAAAAACTAGCGCGCTTCATCAAACATTCAAATTTGCCTGTCAAAGCACACTGTTCAATAGCTACTCCTTCTGAAAATCGCCTCGGCAATTGATTTCCTGAGTCCTTTGTGCGCCAATTTTGGAAAAGCAAAAAGAGGAAGAAACAACAACCTATCTAAAGGAAGCAACTACTTACATAAACATCAGCAATTAAACACCCAGGGCTTTCTTCACTTCCGGAACAACTTTAGTCCCAAACAATTCAATGGATTTCATCATTTTTAAATGATCCGGGCCGCCCACATCAATCTGGCCTACAAAGCGGGTATAATGAAACAGCTCATGGTTATACAGTAATTTATCCACCACTTCATTTGGACTGCCAAACAGGTAAGCGCCTCCGGGACCGGCTGTAGCCTCATATACCTCTTTACGGAACGGTGGCCAACCTCTGTCCTTCCCTACCTGGTCCATTTGCCGCGCATAGACCGGGTAATGCCAATCTCTTATACTGCTATCCTCCCCTACAAATAAATGGGAGTTCACCGAGAATTGATAGTCTTCTTTTTTATGGCCAAATGCTTCCCATTGCGCCCGGTACATATCCACCAATGGCACAAATTGCTTTGGCATACCCCCTATAATCGCTATCGTTAAAGGCAATCCTAATTTTGCTGCCCGCAACACAGATTCCGGCGTACCTCCTGCAGCTATCCAGACCGGTAAAGAACCGTTCACCGGTTTGGGAAATACTTCCTGGTCGATCAATGGCGCCCTTAAAGTACCCCGCCAGTTGATAGTACCTCCTTTATTTAAGGTGAGTAAAAGATCCAGTTTTTCTTCAAATAATTTGTCATAATCAGCCAGGTTAAACCCGAATAAAGGGAAGGACTCGATAAAGCTGCCGCGACCAACCATCAGCTCTGCCCGGCCATTCGAGATCAGGTCCAGCATACTGAACGATTCATAGATCCTTACCGGGTCGGCAGAACTCAAGACCGTCACTGCAGAACCCAATTTGATATTTTTAGTAATACTGGCGGCTGCGGCCAGCAACATTTCCGGCTCCGACACCAGGTAATCGGCACGGTGATGCTCTCCCATACCAAAAATATCCAAACCCACTTCATCTGCCAGCTTTATCTCTTCCAGTATTTCTGCCATTCTTTGTGCGGGATCTTTTCTTGTTTGCGTTTTCGGATCCAGGGCCAGGTCTCCGAACATTGATATACCAAATTCCATATTCCTATTTTTTTAAGAGTACAAAGCTCTTTCATTCCGCTTATAAAAACATTGATCCAGGTTAAGAAACAATTCTTGTAGGGGTATCCCCTCCCTTTCCTGTCTTAATATCAGATAAAGGCTACCGGGCGCTTTAACCTATTTATTCATCCCAAAATTTCAAACCGTTATGAAACCAGCCGCTCTTGCCGGTACCGGCAAACCCAAATTTGATTTTTTACTGTTCTTTTGCCTGGCACTGGCAGCACTCCTCTTGGCTAACTACAGCCAGGCCCAGGGTCGCGCTGTAGACAAATTCCCGGTTCCTGCATTTAATACCCAGACCCAATTCTACCTGCAAAGAACTACTGATGCCAATACGATCATGTATGACCTCAATTTCAAAAATGGGGTACTCAATGAAAAAGAACCTATAAAACCTTATTGGATAAGATATACAGAGAAAGGTGCTAAGAAAAGCCTGAGCAGTATACAGAATAATTATGCTTTTGGTGTTAAGAGTACCAAACTAAAAGACGGTCAGTTCAAATTGTTGTTTGCCGGCTATGGCAAAGTGCCGCTTTACCTTAAAAAGTTAAATAATGGTGCTTACCAGACGAGTGTACACCTGGACGGACAGGAAATGATCCTGCAAAGACTGTATATACATATCGAACCCGGTGGTACTTTCTGGTCGCCTAATATTGGCTATATTGAATTTAAAGGCCGGGAAACAGCCAGTGGCAAGTGGGTACAGAAAAGGATCAATCCAAAATCATAGCTGACAAATCTGCAAGATTTTGTTCGTAATAATGACAAAAGGGGATCTATGCTTTCTATTCGGAAGCGTAGGCCCCTTTTCTGTATATTTGGAATAGTTTTTGAACTGTCTTTCTTAAAATAAAACATCATGTCTGATATACTGACCACAACATTTAATACTCCTTTTCAATCAGCTCCCTTTGAGCAGATCAAAACAGAAGATTATTTACCTGCTTTTGAAGCGATGATCCTGAAGGCAGAGCAAGAGATCGATAGTATCGTTAATAATACAGCAGCACCTGATTATAACAATGTTATAGAAGCATTAGCCTATTCCGGCCAGGAGCTGGAAGTACTGTCCAATATTTTCTTCAATATCAATTCGGCAGAAACCAATGATGCAATTCAAAAAATAGCTCAGGATGTTTCGCCTTTATTATCGGCACATGCTTCAAAAATTGCACAAAACATCCCTTTATTTGAAAAAATAAAGACGGTTTATGAGCAACAAGCTGCCTATAATTTAAATGAAGAGCAAAAAACCTTACTGCAGGATACCTATAAAGGATTTGAACGTAGTGGTGCCTTGCTCAACGATGCAGACAAAAAAAAGCTGGAAGACATCAATAAAGAGCTTTCTTTAAAATCCCTGCAATTTGGTCAAAATGCGCTGGCGGCCACTAATGCATATGCCAAACACATTACCGATAAAACGCTTTTATCCGGCCTACCTGAGGATGTTTTAGCACAATATGCAGAAGAAGCCAAAGAGCGTGGGCTCGAAGGCTGGGTGATCACTTTGCAATACCCCAGCTTCGTACCGCTGATGACTTATGCCGACAACAGGGAATTGCGGCAGGAGATCGCACTGGCCAGTGGTAAACGCTCCTTTGATGGCGGTGCTTATGACAACCAGGAACTGATCCGGGAAATTGTTACGCTGCGGGACCAGAAAGCGACACTTTTAGGTTATGAAAATTATGCAGCCTATGTGCTGGAAGAACGGATGGCAAAAACCCCGGGAAAAGTAAATGACTTCCTACAGGAACTGCTCGAAAAAGCAACTCCTTATGCAATCAAAGAAATAGATACCTTAAAAGAAATGGCTGCAAAGGATGGCATCACTGATATGCAAAGCTATGACCACTCCTATTATGCCGAAAAATTAAGAAAGCAAAAATTTGACCTGAGTGATGAAGAACTGAAACCATACTTCCCTCTGGAGCAAGTACAGGAGGCGGTTTTTGGTTTAGCGAAAACGCTGTTTGGGCTTGAGTTTGAGGAGCTGCAGGACATTCAGAAATACCACCCGGATGTAAAAACCTATAAGATCACGGAAAACGGGAATTACAAATCTCTTTTGTATGTAGACTACCATCCCCGCAAAGGCAAGCGTTCCGGGGCCTGGATGACTTCCTACAAAAACCAGTATAAAAAAGAGGGTGAAAACCACAGGCCCCATATTTCTGTAGTCTGTAATTTCTCCAAACCTACCGCAGAACTGCCCAGCCTGCTCAGTTTCCAGGAAGTGACCACTTTATTTCACGAGTTTGGTCATGCTTTGCATGGTGTATTGGCAGATACACAATACCCGGGGCTCTCCGGCACCTCCGTAAAATGGGATTTTGTAGAATTGCCTTCACAGTTCCTGGAAAACTTCTGCTACGAACCGGAATTCCTGAAAACCTTTGCACACCATTATAAAACCGGGGAAGTATTACCGGAAGAGAAGATGGCACGCATTGCGGAAAGCAAAAATTTCATGGAAGGTTACCAAACGATGCGCCAGTTAGGTTTCGGCATCCTGGATATGGCCTATCATACCAAGGCGGCAACGCTTGGTGATATTAAATCTTTTGAAACGGCTGCTACAGCGGCCACCAGCCTTTATCCTTTAAACCCGGAAACAGCGGCCAGCCCTTCATTTTCTCATATATTCGGGGGTGGTTATGCTGCCGGTTATTATTCCTATAAATGGGCTGAGGTGCTTGATGCAGACGCCTTCCAATACTTTAAAGAAAACGGGCTCTTCAATCCTGAAGTTGCGGCTAAATATAAAGTGCTTTTATCCTCCGGTGGTACCAAAGACCCGATGGAGTTGTTTAAAGCGTTCCGGGGAAGCGAACCTAAAGTAGCAAGCCTGCTGAAAAGAGCATTCGGATAAAAACTATTGGTTGATTTAACGGGAAAGGCGGTGTCTGAAAAGCTAACCAAATTTGTCCTCCTGAGTTTATCGAAGGATAGACAAATTTGGCAATCAATTCTTGTCACATTGCGACAAGCTCAATGTGACAAGCTCAATGTGACAAGAATTCTGTCTTTTAGATAGCTTCTTT
>Ga0256787_1000015_pt1 | contig 36397 bp, 32 predicted proteins | sample MC6MC0938MT_FD_189994 | JGI IMG/M metagenome (GOLD analysis project Ga0256787, IMG submission 189994) | Metatranscriptome of enriched soil aggregate microbial communities from Iowa State University, Ames, United States - MC6-MC0938-MT... | ecosystem: Environmental > Terrestrial > Soil >... | reverse complement strand
GCGAGAGTGCATCTGCATTTACCGGGAAATGTATTTGCTTAAGGGCTTCGAAGCGGCCCATCAACCCATAGTGCTGGAGTAAGGACTGTGGTAATGTCTCATAGACATCATAAGGCTGTATTTTTGAAAATAAGCCCTGGGTGATCTTCGCAAAATTCCGGTTGGTAATCCCTTTTGCCCTTAGCTTTTCGGTGACGCTATAGGTAGGCAACATGGTTTCGGTTTTATCATTAGCTCCCACCTGTACTTTTTCCAGTTCGGGATGGGTAATAGTAGGGAAACCATTGAAAAAGCTGAGTTTTCCGAAAACGGAATAGGCCGTATTTGCCTGGATATTTTTGGTCACATAACTGATACCCTGAAACCAGACCAGTTCCAGCTGCCCGCTGGGATCATATAAAGTAGCGGTAAGCCGCTTCTTAAACCCGGTGCCATGTTCCTGGAAGTTCATAATGATTCCTTTCAATTGCACCCATTCCTGGTCGGGCTGTAAGGAGCTTATGGATTGCACCTGTGTCGTATCCAGGTAGCGATAGGGAAAATAATGAAGCAGATCATTGAAATTGAAAATACCCAGCTCTTTCTGCAGCAATACAGCTTTGAAAGCGCCGATACCTTTCAGGAACTCTACAGAGGTCTGCAGTGCTGCTTCACCAAAATTCAATGTCGCCAAGTGGTCTACTACTTTATTGTTTCAATAATCAGATGGAAGTCCAAAAATAATAAAATTAAGCCCTGCAGAAAAATAAAACGGCTGCAGAGCTGCAGCCGTTTTATTTTTTAACTATAAAAATTGAAAATTTATCGATTAAAACTTGTAGGTATAGTTCAGAGAGATGTTAGTACCCGGTCTGTACTCTTGTAATATCCAGTCTTTATTAGCCTGGATGCGGCCATCCTGGAATGCAGAACCCCCAAATTTACCATCAACGTCCTGGTCAAAATAGAAACGATAAGGATTGTTCAGGATATCTCTTACGTTCAGTTTGAACTCACTTCTTTCGCTCACCTGGTAAGCTACCTGGAAGTCTAAAACATTTCTTGGAGACTCATAAACATCACCAAAACGCTTATCTCCTACTAAATAGATCCTCTGACCAAATACATTATAACTTGCCGTTACATTCAGCTTCTTATTTACCGACTGGTATGAAAGGCTTGCATTCACCATATAAGGGGACTGACCAGCCAATGGCCTGCTGGAAGACTCAATATTATTAATGTACCTAACCGGGTCCAGGTTCATCCTGGAATTGATGTAAGCAACATTCGCATATACCGTGAACTGATCCAGGAATTCGGAACCTAAGAATCCTAATTTTTTACGGATCTCAAATTCAACCCCGATATTTCTTGCAGTCGGGAAGTTTACGGTAGTGATGTCATAAGCACTGTTACCTCCCGCTAATCTTTGCTCGATCGGGTTATTGAATGTTTTATAGAATACAGAACCGGAGATGATCTCACCCGGGGTGATGAAATACTCATACTTAATATCAAAGTTATTGATTGTCGTGCGTTGCAACATTGGGTTACCGTTGAAGTTAGCGCTCAACTCATAATCATAGTAAGACATCAATGCTAACTCCCGGAACTCAGGACGGGCAAGGCTTCTAAAGTAAGATGCCCTGAAGTTAGCTTTATCATTTACCGCGTAAGTTAAGTTCGCAGAAGGTAACACATCCCACCAGAACTCATCTACTTGCTTTTTAGTAGCGGTACTCAGGTCGGTTTTATACGCTTCAAATCTGGCACCCCACACCAATCTCAACTTTTCATTGATTTTGTTATCCATCATAGCATAAGCACCACTTGTGATAGAAGAAGCCGTGTAAGCATCTTGCTCATTGGTTTGATCTGCTAAGTCGAAGTAATGATTATTGATGTTTTCAGGGGAGAATAGTTGATCCAGCGGACTTGCTTTAGCACTTTCAGGAATAGCCAGGTTGTAAACGGCGCCGATATAACGGTTAGAGAAATCACGATACCTGTATTGGCCGAAAGCACCCACCTTTACGGTAGATTTTGCAAACAGGTCAACCGGGATAGAATAGTTAACATTTGCATTGACAATGGACTCTCCTAATTTAGAGAATAAACGGTTGTTTGCTTTACCTAAAGTACCCAAGTCGGCAGTAAAATCCTGGCTGGTTCCGCTCAGCTTACCATAAGATACTTTCTTTTGATCCGGTTGGTTATTGCTGATATAGTTATAAGAAGCTAACCAGTTTAGTTTATTCTTTTTACCTACCTGGTGCTCTCCTGCCAGGGTTGTTTTAAACAATGATTTCTGAACCAGGTCAAATGCGTAATAGTTGATATCACTGGAACGGCCTGTATTCGTACCTTCACGCACCAGCAGATTATCATCGAAGTTGCGGTTGAATAAGGTCTTCCAGCTGATTTTACTTTTACCATAATAATAACCCATATTAAACACCCCACCTAAGCTGGTAGAATAGTTGTAAATATTATCGTTATAATTGAAGTCATCATACTGGCGCAGCACATTCGGGCGGATGTTTTCACTGTGGTTATAGTTCGCCGCAGCAAAAAAGCCAAATTTCTTGCCGCTACCTAAAGGATAAACGCGGCCCATGCCCAGCTGTATATTCGCGGTAGGCATAGCTTTCCTGTTATTGATTGAATAATCATTATTTAACATAGAAAGGTATTCTGCACTTTTCTGCGGGCTTAAAGGACCTTTTTGAATATCTTTATCAGAAGGAAAATTTTTGGGTAACTGGCGGCCATTATCAAATCCTAAGATATCCGTGCTGCTTTTATAACCGGTTTTAAAATCCTTGAAAGTAGATGCGGTGTTCATACCTGTACCTATGCTGATGGTATTGAAGTTATCATTAGGTACTTCTTTGGTCAGTACGTTGATGACACCGCCGGCGAAGTCGGCCGGTAAATCAGGGGTTCCCGCTTTTGTAATAATAATATTATCGATTACCGTAGAAGGAATGATATCAAAAGAGAAAGCCTTACGGTTGGGCTCGGTACTTGGTAATACAGCATCATCCACCAGGGCAGTGTTATAACGGTCGCTCAAGCCCCTTACAATTACAAACTTATTATCAACGATTGTAGTACCGCTTACCCGTTTCAATACATCTGCGGTGTTTTTATCCGGTGTGCGCTTGATCATCTCCGCAGAAATACCATCAGATACGGATGCCGCATTTTTCTGCGTACTGAACAGTGAATTAACACTCTCTTTATTATAAGAACTTACTACTACAACACCTTCCAGTTCATCACTTTTCGTTTCATCCATTAAAATGTTGAGCGCTTCGATTGGCTTATTATCGGCAACCACAACGTCTTTAATTTCTTTGGTCTGGTAACCTACATACTCTACTACCAGAGTGTAAGCGCCTGGTTTAAGCTCAAGTTCGTATTTACCATCAATGTCCGTTACGGCATAAGCTACCTTAGGGTCTGTGCTGTCTTTTGCATAAATACTGGCTCCGATAAGGGTTTCATTGAGTTTGGCATCAGAGATAACACCTGAAACTCTGCTTGTAGCAGTTTGCGCATAAGCCGCGGTGGTGGCCACCAGAGCTATTGCAGTTAATGAAGTACGCATAAATAATTGGTTAGGATATTCTTTTTAATTATGCGTGCAAAGGTTTGAACTTAATATTACCAAAAAAGCAACTAATTGTTATGGAATTATTAAGTACTTATTAAAGTAGTTGTTTGAAGGATTAAAAATCTTTAAAAATTTCGCTGGCAATAGTATATGATTTCAATTTAGCTTCGAAATCGTAAATATTCCCGGAGACAATAATTTCATGAGGCTTAAGGTCGCCAACAAATTCGCTTAACTTTTGGCTCAGGGTTGCTTTACTGCCGACAAACGTCCTGGCCGCCATCCGGTTCAGGTGTACCAATGCTTCCTGCGGCAAATTATCCAGGGTGGTTTCCTCCGGCGGCAGCAATGGTTGCCGGTTATCGGTCAGTATATTAATAAAGGCCTGGAAATGTGATAAGGATAAGAAATGTGCTTCATCATCCGTATCTGCTGCCATCACATTAATACAGACCATTTTATAGGGTTCTTTACATACCGCCGAAGGCACAAAGTGTTCTTCATAGATCCGCATCGCTATTTCCAGTTGCCCCGGTGCGAAATGTGCGGCAAAGGCATAAGGAAGGCCGAGCTTAGCCGCTAAAAAAGCACTATCCGTTGAAGAGCCCAATATATATAAAGGCACATCAGCCCCTTCTCCCGGAATAGCACGTACCGTAGCCTGCTCATTATCCGTACTCATGTACTTCCTTAAATCTGCAATATGCCCTTCGAAATCATAATGCTGCTCCAACTGACCTCTTCTGAGTATACTGGCGGTATGCATATCCGTTCCCGGCGCACGGCCCAGGCCCAGGTCGATACGCCCGGGATAAAGCCCGTCCAGGGTCCCGAACTGTTCGGCTACCGATAAGGTACTATGATTAGGCAGCATAATACCACCCGAACCAATCCGCAGCGTTTTGGTCTGACCGGCCACATGACCGATTAATAAAGAAGTGGCAGCGCTGGCCACGTTAGGAAAATTATGATGCTCCGAAAACCAGTAGCGGGTGTACCCTAAGGCTTCCACATGTTGTGCGGCCAATACTGATTTGTCAAATGTTTTTTGAATATTATCACCCTTAACAATGGTTGCCAGGTCCAGGACCGAATATTTAATGCTCATCTTTACACACTATACTATTAAAAAATTACCGGGCTGTTTGGATTAATTCAGCCATGGCTTTTATCCACACCTCCTGCGTATTCATGCAGGGAATATAATCGAACTGCGCTCCCCCCAATTCTAAAAATTCTTCCTTAGCCCGTAGTTCAATCTCCTCCAGCGTTTCCAGGCAGTCGCTTACAAAGGAAGGGCAAACCACTTTAAGCTTTTTGATCCCCTTAGCCGGCATTTCCGGTACTACGGTCTGTGTGCTCGGCGTAAGCCAGGGATCGCGGCCCAGGCGGCTTTGATAAGCCTGCTGCACCCGGCTCTTATCCAATCCCAGCGCTTCCGTTACCAGCTGGGTAGTGCGCGTGACCTGGTGACGGTAGCAGGTATTATGTGCCGGATTTGCTACAGAACAGCAGTCACGTTCCTGCAAGCAGTGATTACCCGAGGGGTCTGCTTTAGTGATGTGGCGCTCCGGGATACCATGATAGCTGAACAATAGCTGGTCAAAATCACCCTGCAGGTGTGGCCGCATACTTTCCGCCAGGGCGTGTATATAAGCCGGGTGCTCATAAAAAGGCGGTACAACTTTCAGGTTAAAGGAATAGCCTAATGCCTTCTTCGCCTCCTGCATATGAATTACCGCTGTTTCATAACTGCTCATGGCATAATGGGGGTATAATGGAAACAGGATTACCTCTTCCAGGTCTGGCTCGGCTTTTAATAATGCCTCATAGGCCGCCCTTGGTGTAGGATTGCCATATCTCATCGAGATGCTGATCGGCATGTCTACCTGCTCGCTAAGCGCTGCCCGCTGTCTTTCCGTCAAGATCACCAATGGAGAACCTTCTTCCCACCAGATCTGCTCATAAGCCTCCGCAGATTTAGGCGATCGGAACGGGACGATTATTAATTTCACCAAAATACTTCTTAGTAAATAAGGTTTGTCAATCACTCTTTCATCCATCAGGAATTCCGTTAAATACTTCTTCAGATCCTTCACCGAAGTACTGTCCGGAGAGCCTAAGTTCATTAAAATCAAACCTTTTTTTGCCATAAAACGTATGTTCTTTTTAGAGGAAGCAAAGTTAGGGTATTATTTCACCCATAAGCCTGTTTGCAGCCATACCGAATACCAATACGCCTATATGACAATACTATGACAATAAGACTTCCCGGTGTAATCCAGAAGGTGTATCTTTGCCAACGCGCAGTCAGATTGAGATTGACCTTGAGTTATGATGCTATTAGAAGAAAAAAACAGCTTACCGTTTTTTTGGTGTATTGGAATCAGCTACCATAATACTACTGTAGAGTTCAGGAGCCGCTTTGCGATTAATACAACTATGTATGAGCAAATGCTTGAATCCGCAGCAGATTATGGTGTGTCTTCTCTGTTTGTATTATCCACCTGCAACCGCACAGAGGTCTACGGCATCGCTAAAGACCCCACCCTGCTGGCCGCGTTAATGTGCAAGTTTACCACCGGCGATTTCAAAGCCTTTAAAGAGTTTGCGTACACTAAAAATGCCACTACAGCGATACAACACCTGTTTAATGTAGCTGCAGGCATTGACTCACAGATCCTGGGAGACTATGAGATCGTAGGGCAGTTGAAGATCGCGCATAGCTTTGCTAAAGAGCGTAACGCTACCTGTTCCTTCCTGGACCGGCTTTTCAATACCGTTTTACAATCTTCAAGGGCCATCCGCAGCAAAACAGAGCTCAGCTCGGGAACGGTATCCGTTGCCTACGCAGCTATCCTGTTTTTAAAAGAGCATGCCGTAACGCTGGAAGAGCAGAAAATCCTGGTGATCGGTACCGGTGACATCGGGAAGAACACCTGCAAAAATCTCTTACAGGAAAATAAAGAACTTCATCTCTCGGTTACTAACAGGACGGAAGAAAAGGCAAAAGCCTTTGCGGAAGAGTTAGGCATCAACGTGATCCCTTTTGCACAAATGCAGGAAGCGATCAACCAAAGCAATATCATCATTGTAGCGACCAATGCCCCTCAGCCTATAGTCGTGCAGGAAATGATAGAATCCGATACCTATAAAATTATTATAGATCTTTCTATCCCGAATAATGTGAGCGCCGAACTCGGCTTAAGGGATAAGATTACCCTGGCCAATGTAGATGACCTGTCGAAGATCAATGATGCTACTTTGAAAAAACGCCAGGAAGAAGTTCCTAAAGCCAAAGCGCTGATCTCTTATTATGTGCATGAGTTTGCAGAATGGTATATCATGCGCCAGAATGTACCCGTATTAAAAGCAGCGAAAGAAAAGATACAGGAACTGAATGGTCAGCTGAGTGCTGCTATTGAAAGCCCCGACCTGAGTGATAAAGTACAAAAAGTACTGAACAATATGGCAGTAAAGCTTAAGCAGGAAAACCGCCCGGGATGCACTTATATTGAAGCTATCAATGACTATGTACAGCTCACCCCGGCGGAGGCAATGAATGGTCTTAATCAAAAACTGTAAGCTTCCTTTATAAAAATTACCAACATTTTTGCGTACTGATAATATGCTTTAAACGGGCATAAATACTATCTTTATGCCGCTAAATTTTAAACCAATCTCTTGACCTTATTTCACTCTTTTACAGCAAACCTCGAACAGCAGGAATGGCGGTATGCCAAAGTAATCCTGGCCGTTAGCGGCGGCATCGACAGTATGTGTATGGCAAAGCTATTTGCCGCGGCAAAGCAATATTTTGCAAAAAGCCCTTATGGCACGGCCGGGTTCGATTTCGTGATCGCGCACTGCAATTTCCAGTTAAGAGGGCAGGATTCTGAGCAAGACGCCCGACTGGTAAAAGAATGGGCCGCGCTTAATGACGTACCCTATTACCAGAATACATTCGATACTGCAGGCATTGTTGCCGAAGCAGGCAATGTGCAAATCGTGGCACGCAGGCTCCGGTATGAATGGTTTGAGACTTTAAGGAAAGAGTTAAATTTCGACTATATCGCTACGGCACATCATCAGCAGGACAGCGTGGAAACGATGCTGATGAATTTTTTCAAAGGTACCGGTATAGAAGGATTACATGGCATTTTGCCCGAAAAAGGACGCATCATCAGGCCATTGCTTACGTTTAATAAAACAGAGCTGCTTGCCTATGCCGAACAGGAAAACATAAGTTGGCGGGAAGATGTCTCTAATCAAAAAACAGATTACTTGAGAAATAAAGTCCGGCTGGACCTTTTACCGGCAATAGAAAACATATTTCCCAATGCGGTGCACTCGATCTATCAAAACAGCTTACGTTTCGGGGAGATCGAGCAACTATATAAACAGTCCATCCAGGGATACCGGAAAAAACTAGTGGAACAAAGAGGTAAGGACCTGTACATCCCATTAAGGAAATTGATACACTGTCAACCGCTGGCAACAATCGTCTATGAGCTCCTGAAGCCTTTTGGCTTAAGCCCCAATCAGCTACAGGATGCCCTGCAGCTGATTGACAGCGACTCCGGCCGGTACATCGATTTTGAACAATACCGTTTGCTCAAAGACCGTAACTTTTTCATCATTACTCCAATAGAGGCAGATCATAGTGAAAACATACTGGTTGAAGACCCGGTAGCGCATATCCAGAGGGAACAATTTTCGTTTAAATCAAAACGGGTGACCGAAATGCCGAGACCTGCGCAGATAGTTGCTTCAGAAGCCTATATTGATGCACGTTCATTAACCTTCCCTTTATTGCTCCGCCCCTGGCGTATGGGCGATTACCTCTACCCCATCGGTATGGGCATGAAGAAGAAGAAAGTAAAAAAATTATTGATCGACCTGAAAATACCCCAGCACGAAAAAGAGCAGGTATGGGTCCTTGAATCCAATAAAAAAATTGTCTGGGTTTGCGGGATCCGAAGCGATGAGCGCTTTAAAGTAAATCCCGCGACAAAAGATATCCTACATTTACATTTTCAAAAAAGCAATACTTAAGTTTAGATAATATGGACATTTCTGCATTATACGAAATTTATAAAGCGCACCCTTCGGTTCAAACGGATAGCCGTAAGGTCCAAAAGGGTGACCTGTATTTTGCCTTAAAAGGTGATCGTTTCAATGGCAATGATTTTGCCCTGCAGGCCCTTCAAGATGGAGCTGCCTATACGATCGTAGATGAAGCCGCAGCTGTTCATAACGAGCAGTGCATTCTTGTGGATGATGTATTAAGCACGATGCAACAGTTGGCGCTGCACCACAGGCGGCAATTGAACATTCCTTTCATCGCCATTACCGGTACCAATGGCAAAACCACTACCAAAGAACTGGTCAACCAGGTACTGAGCGCGCGGTTCAAAACTTATGCTACTGCGGGCAATTTAAATAACCATATCGGCGTTCCCCTGACGATACTCAGCATCAAAGAAGATGCGGAAATGGCCATCATTGAAATGGGCGCCAATCATGAAAAAGAAATCGCCTTTTACTGTACGATTGCGGAGCCTAATTATGGCCTGATCAATAATGTCGGCAAGGCACACCTGGAAGGCTTTGGTAGTGTTGAAGGCGTAAAAAGGGCCAAAGGGGAACTATATGATTACATCCGTGCCATACAGGGTACGATATTCATCAACAGCGACCTGGACTACCTGGTGGAAATGGCCCAGGGTATTGTACACCAGATCTCTTACGGGACCAGCAATGCCCATTACATCGGCAAAGCACTTTCCGGAGATGGCCTATTAAAGTTTGCTTTATTAAGCGCTCATATGGAAACCACGATCCAGACCCAGTTGGTAGGCGATTACAATCTGCCCAATGCCCTCGCTGCTATTGCTATCGGGGCACACTTCGGTATGGATGTAGACACGATTAAAGCGGCACTTGAGGCTTATACACCTTCCAACAGCCGCTCTCAGCTCCTGCAAAAAGGCAGTAATACCATTATCATGGATGCTTACAATGCCAATCCCAGCAGTATGAAGCTGGCCGTGGAAAATATGGCCGCTTTACAGACCCCGAAAACAAAATGGTTGTTCCTGGGTGCCATGAAAGAGATGGGCGAGAACTGCCTGTTCGAGCATCAGGCATTGACGGACCTGGTTCAGGCTTTAGGCTTTGAAAATGTAGTACTGGTAGGAAAAGAGTTTGAAGCGACGACCCATAACTTTCTTTATTTTGAAAATGCAGGCCTGACCAAAAAGTGGCTGGAAGAACACCCGCTGGGTGATGCCAGCATCCTCGTCAAAGGTTCCCGCGGCTCTAAAATGGAAGAAATTTTACCTGCATTATAAGTTAAATCTTAATCAATGGACAATAACGCTGTAGAAGTAGTTGGATATGTGGCCATGGCCATTCTCGTAGTTTCTTTCATACCCAGAGAGCTGCGCTGGGTAAGGATCATCAACTTTGTCGGCTGTGTTTTATTTGTGATTTACGGGATCCTCTTAGGTTGGAAATATCCTTTAATTATCTCCAATGGTATCATTGCCCTGATACAGGTCTACCACCTGTTCCGCAAAAAAAAGGCCGCAACAACAGAAAATCATTAATTTTACGGGATACTGAATTTAATCCGATATGAAGCAACTCTACTTTGTAATCCTAATTGTATTAGCACAATTTGGTGTGTCGCAGGCGCAACCGGTTTCTGCATTTGTCAACTTTCAGAACCAGTTTATGACCTGGGACAATGGTGTAGAACGCCGGATTGAAAGCCTGATCCCTATAAAATATAAGGTCGGCCGTGTGGCGATCCCTTATATCGACAATACAAGTAATTTTAAAATATACAGCAAAGGCGGCGTACAGCAGATCAACCAGGGCTTTACCACTGATTTTACGATTACCGACAACCTGGTAGCCTACCGCAACAACAACTCCCTGTTTGTTTGGGAAAATGGCAAGTCAACCAAATTATCCAATTATATTTCCAGCTATTCTGTAGGGGATAGTGTTGTTTTATTTTTTGACAACATACGTTCTCTTTACAAAGCTTATTACAATGGTGAAATCTACGAAATTGAGAGCTTTTTAGGCGCGACTAATATACTGAACAGGGACACGAATGCCGTTAATGATGGCGCCAGTATTGCAGCCGGGCAGCTTCCTTCGGTTAAGGTTTCCGATAATATCGCCGCTTTCGTCACTTATGCCAACAGGTTTAAGATATTTTATCACGGAGAGATGATCGAGCAGGAAAACTTTACCGTGACCAGCTTTGATGTTGGTCGTAACCTGGTCGCTTATGTGGATGCCAACAGGATTTTTAAAGTATTTCATAACGGCAATACAGAAGAAATAGAAAATTTCCCACCCACAAGTTACAAAGCCGGGGACAATGTAATGGCTTATGTTTCCAATGATGGTTATTTTAAAATTTATTACGAAGGAGAAGCGCTGGAAGTAGGTTATTTCACGCCTGAATCTTACCGGGTATCAGACAACGTGGTTTCGTATAAAGATCCCAGCGGCTATTTTAAAGTGTTCTATAAAGGAAAAGTATATACCCTGGACGCTTATCACCCGGGCAATAACTATGTAGCCCAGTATAACTCCTTGGTGTATACCAATACTGCCGGTATGATCCGTATGTTCTCGGATGGAGAAGTATATGATGTGACCAATGCCCAGGTGGCAGAATGGCGCCTGGATTATGATGTATTACAATATCGCTTCGGGCAGAATATGTATAAGATTTTCTACAAGGGAAAAACACAATAATGATTTACCCTTAAAAAATAATCCCCGCAGAGCGAGCTACTGCGGGGATTATTTTTTAGTCTTCATGTGCCCGGAATACCATTAATGGTACATCGGTATGAAATGCTAATTGCTTGGTCACCGAACCCTTAAACAGGGACTGCAGGAAGCCATGCTTATGGGTTACCGCAATCAACAGCTGGATATTATTATCACTGACATATTCTACGATTGAAGGCACTACATTTTCATTGCCCAGGTAAACGATATGGGCCTCGATATCGTCAAACATCTGGTGACTGGCCGTAACTCCGGATTGAATATCCGCCGGCAGGGTCCTGTAGTCATCATCTGCCACATTGAGGATAGTCAACTGGGCTCCTAATTCCCGCAACATATATTTTATCTCCTGGTAGGGTGTTTCCTCCATCATGCCGGTTCTGAACTTAAGCGACAAGGCCACATTGTTTACCCGGGTAAAATCGGCTTTTGAAGGCACGATCAGTACCGGCACCGGCGATTCGCTGGCCAGCCTGTAGGTGTTACTTCCGATCAGTTTTTGCTCAATGGTATTTTTACCCGTAATGCCCATTACGATAAGGCCTATATTTTCTTTCCCGATCAGGTCCAGCACCTCTTCCATGAGGAAGCCGTCAGAAACAATATTATCTATTTCCAGGTTTGCCGGGGCAATCTCGTTCAGCTCCTGCTGCAAAGCATTCAGCTCTTCTTTCATATTTTCCAAAAGCACTTTAGTCGTTTCGCAAACGACTTCGGCACCCTGGTCTAAGATCTGGTAGGAACCACCGTAGGTATGAAACAGGATCAGTTTTTGGGCCTTCAGTTGCCGGCTCATCCGCACCGCATAGCGGGCAGCATTTAAAGATGTGACTGAAAAATCTACAGGAACAAGTATCGTATGCATAAAAATTGTTTTAGATGCTTTTATTAATTACAAATTAAGACAAATCGCCAAAGAAAAGAAATGATATAAATCAGGATTGATAAAAACTTAACAGATTAAGGCTTAAAAGGTAGCGTTTCAACATCAAGGCAACTTTTGATTGCCTGTAGAAAGTTACTTAACCTGATGCACTCTTTTCTTTAAACGCTATAATTTACACCTATAAATATCTAACGCAAAAAAATGACAATCAACCTTGCATTTTTTATTGCAATCAGCCTACATTCGCGGCGCTTTTCAGTTATTGAAATAAAAGAAAATTAGTATAGATGAAGAAATTTTTACTTTCCTTACCCTTATTGTGCAGCTCTGGCCTAAGTGCTTTGGCACAGGCGGATAGTACCAATCAGCAACTGGAAGACATCGTCGTGCTTTCAGATAAATTGCAAATACCTTTTAAGAAACAAAACCGCAATATACAGATCCTTACCGCGCAACAGATTGCTCAGATACCCGCAAAATCGGTAAATGATTTGCTTGCCTATATTGCGGGGGTCGATGTAAGACAAAAAGGCCCTAACGGCAGCCAGGCAGATATTGGCATTGACGGCGGCACCTTTGACCAGACGCTGGTACTGATCAATGGCTTTAAAGCAAGCGATCCGCAGACCGGGCATAATATGATGAACCTACCCATCCCGATCGACGCTATCGAACGTATTGAAGTCATCAAAGGAGCAGCAGCGCGCATCTACGGCGTTAATGCCCTGATGGGCGCTATTAATATCGTCACTAAAAAAGATAAAGGCAACACATTTTCGGCAAGACTTTATACCGGCTCTTCTTTCCGGAATGACGATACCACCGGCAATATGTATGGCGGCTTCGGTACGCAGCTGGTAGGCCAAATGAATACCGGTAACTGGCAACACCTGGTGGGTGCCAGTTGGGAGCAGGGTAATGGCTACCGCTACAACACCGCCTATAGAAACACAAAGGTACTTTACACTGGTAAAGGCCAGCTGAGCAAAAATGCAAGCCTGGAACTTTTAGGCGGCGTAGCCAACAGCGATTTTGGCGCCAATGCCTTTTATGCCGCCCCGGGGGATAAAAATGCAACAGAAGAAGTAAACGCCAGCTACCTGGCTCTGCGCGCACCCGTGCGCATCAGCGAGCACTGGACTTTGCGTCCTTCTGTAAATTACCGGAACGGCTACGATCATTATGTATATATCAGGCAAAGGCCCGAGGTGAGCCAGAATAAACACCGTACCCATACCATTGATGCCAGCCTGGACAATACTTTTAGTACTGGCTTTGGTAATATTGTAGTGGGACTGAATGTGCGCAGTGAGCAAATAAAAAGTACCAATCTTAAAGATCATAGCCGCATGAACTATGGCGCATTCCTGGAATATCAATACCAATGGAAGGAAAAGCTGGATATTAACCTGGGCGCTTATGTCAATCAAAATTCCGTTTACGGCTTTAATGTTTACCCCGGCATAGATATCGGCTACCAGGTTAACCCTGAGCTGCGTGCTTTTGCCAATGCAGGATATGGCCAAAGGTTACCTACTTTTACCGACCTTTATTATAAAGGACCGGGCAACCAGGGTAATGAGTTCCTCAACCCTGAATATATGATCGGCTATGAAGCTGGTTTAAAGTACCGGAAAAATGAATGGTATGCCAATGCTTCTGTTTTTCTAAAAAACGGCCGGGATTTCATTGACTGGGTGCGGCCGGATACTGCCAGTCCCTGGACGGCGCAGAATTTCACCAGCCTGGATAACCAGGGCGTTCACCTGGATGCCGGTTATGGCAAAACCTTTAACCAGGTGCTACTGAATATCTATGCCGGCTATACCTTCCTCCATCCTAAAATAGGCAGCATAACAGATGAAAACAAGCAGGGCTGGATGTCTCAGTACGCCGTAAATGCATTAAAGCACCAGGCAGTACTTAGAATAAATGCCACCCTATACCAACACTTTACTATCGGTGTTCATAACCGTTACCAGCAAAGATGGAATGCCGGTAATCCGCTCAATGGCTATGGCCGCAAACAATATGTACTTACAGACCTGAGACTAGGCTACCAGGTGAAAAGGTTCCAGATAGATGCCGATGTCAACAACCTGTTTGATATTATATATAGAATCGGGAGTAGTGCCTTTACCTGGTCGCTGGTTCACTTTGGGGCTTATTTATAAGTTAAAGTAATGGAAAATTAACTCCAGGATTTGGCTGTATTTATAATTTGGGTTAGATTCGCCCCCTAAACATAAAAAATTAGAAGAGACAATGAAAAAAATTTTTACTTCGGTAGCAGTTATTGCTGCTTGTGCGGTTGGAGCTTTTGCTCAAAAAAATGTTGACCTGGGATTTGAAATTACCAATCCTGCGGAATTATCTACACACCCTAATGTTGCTGCTAACGGTGACTTTACTTTTACTATCAAAATCAGCAATAGTGGTACGGATGCTGTAGCGGCTACAGATACGATCCTGATGTGGAATCGCGGTTATACCATTTTACAAGAATCTGGCGGTAACTTATCTTTATACTGGATGCCAAACATAGTAACAGGTTTATCTATACCTGCAGGCCAATCTTACAACTACGAGCATACTGTTACCAAAAACAGCTATATTGATCTTGGTAATGATGATACTTTAATCAACTATTTCTGGGATAATGATACTAACTACCTTTTACTGGAAGGTTATGGTTGGGACAATAACGGTGAATTATTTAATGACCCGGGCGTAGACAACTCTAATCCAGATGGTGATGGTGCTTTAACCGGAAATAACACTACTGGTAACAGAAGCTATATCTTAGGTACGCCATCTTCTTTGAAAGATCTGTTTGCTAACAAAGCGGAAGCTTTAAATGTTTACCCTAACCCTTCTAATGGTTCTGTAAACTTCAAGCACACTATTGCAGCTGCAACTGAAGTAGCGGTAAAAGTTACGGATCTTGTAGGTCGTGTAGTATACACTCAAAACTATGGTAAACAAGCTGCTGGTGAGCAAGCGTTCAAAATGGACTTAACTCAGTTAGCAAATGGCGTTTACGCAATCGAATTAACTGCAGGTAGCCAAAGAGCAACCAGCAAATTCACTATTAAGAAATAATAATTCCTGATAGGTAATAAAAAATACGGAAGCGAAATTATTCGCTTCCGTATTTTTTTGCCCGCTTTCTAAATGATCCGGAATAAAAAAGCCCGCTATCCATCTGATAGCGGGCTTTTTAAATAAGTTACTTGTTTATTGCCGGTTATAATCATCATCAAGCCGGATGATATCATCCTCCCCGAAATAGGTCCCGTATTGTATCTCTATAATCGTTAAAGGCACACTTCCTTTATTCTCCAGGCGATGCTTCGCTCCCTGCGGCACTCTGAATACTTCTGAAGGTCCTAATACCGTTATGGCTCCATCCAGTGTTACCGTAGCTTCCCCATCGATCACCGTCCAGATCTCGGAACGATGATTATGATACTGGTAACTCAATCTTGCGCCGGGCTTTACTACAATTCTCTTTACTTTATGCGTAGGGGCATCTTCTAATACATAAAATTCACCCCAGGGTCTATGCTCCATTTCCATGATAGTGTATAATTTACTTTAAATCTCTATTTGCTAACCAGCATACAGCAATTTCGAAAATTTCCCGCTTATGGACAAATTTTTCTTAGGTATAATAGGGAGAAATCATCAGGTAAACCACAACGCCGGTTACCGATACATAAAACCAAAGCGGCCAGGTGTAGCGGGCCAGTTTGCGATGACGATCGTTTTCACCAATCAACCCACGGTATGCTGTAAACAATATAAACGGAAGAATAACCGCGGCCAGTACAATATGCGTGATTAAAATAAAATAATACACATAGCGGATCAAACCTTCGCCGCCATATTTAGTATCACCAGCCCATAAGTGATGGCAGATGTAAGATACCAAAAACAGAACCGAACAGATAATTGCTGTTAAGATAAGGTTCTTATGTAACTTAATATTCTTGTTCTTGATAGCTACTAAGGCCGCAACCAATAATATTGCAACCAGGCTATTGACGATTGCATTGAACGCAGCAAAATTATGTACATCAAATTCAAACGGATAAGGTACCTTAAGTACTTTGCTATCCAGCAATACCACTGCGCCAAAAATCACCACGGAAACCAGGTAAATAAGGATCTTGGCCTTCTTGTCATTTTTTTTAATTGCTCCCTGCATCTGCTATTTCTTTTTACGTTTTTCCAGCTTTAAAAGGATGATATCATCGCCCACTTTAGAAATACTATTCACATCAAGACCATCATAATAGCCCCTGATATTGCGGAAAGAATCGACTAATACCACCTGTTGTGAATGGATAAAATCTTCCGGGGTTTCCGCTTCCAGCTTCAATCCCAGTTCATTCTTAGCATAGTTGTAAATACTGTCTTTATTCCCGGTCAGGAACCACCAGCGATCATGCTGTGTTGTATACTTATCGGCATAAGCCCTTAAAGCCGGTACCGAATCATTCGGGTCAACAGAAATACTAATAAACTGTACAATATCTGTATTCTTCTTATTGAAGGACTTGAGGACTACACTGATATGGTCCGTCAGCATCGGGCATACGCTCGGGCAACGGGTAAAGAAAAAATTGATCAGCAATATTTTTCCTTTCAGGTCTTTATTAAGATCTACTTCCTGCCCCAGCTGGTTGACCAGCTTAATACCATTCAGTTGATGAAAGGTAGTATCGTATTGCATTTTTCCTTTTACTTCATGACTATCGACAGCTACGGGCCGATAAAATTTCGGTATTTTGATCGCATGCGTTACCGAATCATTGTAATACAGAAAAAAAGAAAGCGGAAGCAAAATAGCCACCGCAATTCCTATTAAAAAACCTTTTGATTTTCTTTTTGAAAGCATTATTTACACTATGGCTTATGGTTACCCAAAACTGATTCTACGATGTGTCCGAAGGTTTCACTGATTCTTAAGTGATACACAGACTCTACCAATAATACAGTAGCTAACCATAAAATCAATACCAGGGGCGTAAGAATAAATTTGGCAAACATTTTTGTTTCATCACCCAGGTGCATGAACACTTTTACAATATAAAATGCTTTAAGCATCGTAAGGATAATGAAATAAGCAATAATACTCAAATGGATCACCATTTTGGAAATATCCGGGTTGCTTTTAAATAGTATTAAACCAACCGCTACCTCGAAAATAGTGATGATGGTAAGCAGCAAAGTAATTTTCAATATCTTCTTAACTTTTGCTTTGCTCTCCCCCGAATGAATATCTTCATGATGTGCTAAAACACCGGAATACAATTTAGACTGATCTCCCTCGTAAAGGTGAATTAGATCGTTTGCGTTATGATGATGATGAGACATATTTCTAATGAGTTCTTAATTTAAAAATCAATTTTATCAGTAGTACTGCTACGATTACAACAGGTAGAAGAAAGTGAATACGAATACCCAAACAAGGTCTACAAAGTGCCAGTACAAACCAACTTTTTCCACCATTTCATAGTGACCTCTGTGCTCGTAAGTATTATTCACTACGTTCAACAGGATAATGATATTTAAAACAACACCTGAAGTTACGTGTAAACCGTGGAAACCGGTAATCGTAAAGAAGTAGTTGAAAAAATCATGCGTAGCGCTCAATGCCATTTCCGGATTGTTGGCCAGTGTTTCCGTTACCAGGGGCTTATGGGTATTAAAATAATGCCCGAACTGTGATACAGGAGTTGCCTCCAGGCTTGGATGAGATCCCCACCAGGCGCCTGCGTGGTATAAGTGCGTCCATTCCCATGCCTGACAAGCCAGGAAGATAACACCACCGATGATGGTCCAAAGCATCCATTTGATCACCCCTTTACGATCGTTACAATGCCCCGCATGTACTGCCAATACCATCGTTACAGAAGATACGATCAGCACAAAGGTCATGAAACTTACAAACACCAAAGGAGCATCCCAACTAGAGAAAAATGGTACGGAGTGGAATACGTGGTTCGGATCAGGCCATATGTCATGTAAGAAACGGCTTGAACCCATAGATGCCAATAAACCACTGAAGGTTAAAGCATCCGTTAAAAGGAAAAACCACATCATCATTTTTCCGTAACTCACCTTAAAAGGTGACTGGCCGCCGTTCCAGACTGAGGCCTTAGCTTGTGCACCGGATTGTGTCATAATTTTGTAAAAACAGTTTAATTATGTGTATAATTACCCAAGATTATTATAAATTGAGTGCAATTTAGCAAAGGAATTTCAATTAACTAATATTTTTGTTAAAATATTTTTTATTGTAATCTGCTGAAACCCTTTTCCCTTAACGATTCATCATCAAAAAGATGAAGAGATAAAGCCATAGAATATCGATAAAATGCCAATAGGTTCCCAGGATCTCCAGGCCTGTTGCTTTGCGTTTTTCTTTTGCGATTACCGCATTCCTGATCAATACAATAATCAAAGCAACTACACCCCCCAGGATATGTAAAAGGTGGGCGCCGGCAATCACAAAGAAGAAAGAATTGCTGACATTACCATTGATCCGGATATTTTGCGCATATAGCTCCTTAAAACCCATAAACTGCAGTACCATAAAAGTAATGCCTAAAGCCAGGGTAAGCAGCATCATAATATTATAATTGCCATAATGCTCTTTCTTAAACGCGCTCAGACCCAGTAAATAAGTAAGGCTGCTGATTAAGATCGCTACGGTAGAATAGTAGAAAATAGCCGGCATCTCAAAAGATTCCCACATACCCTGCCCCTGCCTTACCAGGTAGGCAGAAGTAAAGCCGGCAAACGTAAGCGTAATGCTCCCGATTGCAAACCACATGGCGAACTTTTGGGGGTTCACTTTCCGGGTGGGCGCCTGTTTAGGCATATCTTTTTGCATGAATTCTGTTGAATTGATTGTATCCATTATTCAGGAAATTATCTAGATTAAATTTTATCGTAGAGCAGTGCCAGTAATGACAAAGGCAAATAGAAAAAGGAAGAATACATCAATCCTTTTGCACTGGAATTATCACTACGGGTATAAAAAAGGACAGAAGCGGTAAAATAAGCAGCGCCTAAAGCAATGACTAAGTACAAAGACATCGTACCTGTCAGGTTGACCGCATAGGGTAACATACTTATCGGGATCAGGGTCAGGCAATAATACATACTTTGCAAACCCGCCTGCCTGGATTTCTCACCGCCTGTTGTCGGCAGCATGCGGATACCTGCCTTTACATAATCATCATATCCAAGCCAGGCTATCGCCCAGAAGTGTGGAAACTGCCAGAAGAATTGAATCAGGAATAAAGACCAGCCGCCTATGTCGGACCAGGCAAATAAACTCTCGGTAGCAGCAACCCAACCAATTAATGGGGGTAAAGCACCCGGAATAGCGCCGATGAAAGTAGCTATAGGGTGGATCTTTTTCATGGGCGTATACGCGAAGCCATAGAGCAACAGCGATAATAAACCCAGCATACCGGCAAAAAAGTTGAAGAAAAAGCTGATGCCCACAACACCCAGCGTACCGGTAACAAAAACAATGATCCAGGCTTCCGTAACCCCGATGCGCCCTCCCGGTAGCGGGCGGTTTTGCGTACGGCGCATAAATTTGTCACTCTCCTTTTCTATGATCTGGTTGATGATGTTGGCACTGATCGTGATGAGGCTACCGCCTATCGCCAGGATCAGGGCCTCCTTAATAGAAAAAAGGACTCCGGGCGCAAAATAATACCCGATAAGACTGGAATAAACCACCATAAAACTAAGATTCGCCTTCGCCAGGGTGAAGTAATCTTTTAGCTTGGATGGCCTTATTTGTTCGTTGTTTTCTGAAACTTGCACTACACTGTTCATTTTCTTTAAGCCCTCAAAAAAATTTTAGCAAAATTAAGGGATTAAAGCTAAACAAAGTCGATTTGATGGAATAAAAAGACAGCTCCTTATACGGAGAAGCTTTCACCACAGGCGCAGGTCCTGGCTGCGTTAGGATTCACAAAATGAAAGCCCTTACCGTCCAGTCCATCAGAATAATCCAGGGTAGTGTCACATAAATAAAGGAAACTTTTGATATCCGTTACCAGGGTAATCCCTTTATCTACAAATACCTGGTCGCCCTGCTGCGACTGGTTGTCAAAATCCAATTTGTAGGAAAGCCCCGAACAGCCACCCCCTACTACACTTACGCGCACAAAAAAATTCTTTTCCAGGCTTTCTTCTTTCTGGATCTGTAATACGCGCTCTACGGCTTTATCTGTAATGTATATCATTTTATTAAACTATTTTTACTGTTGCAGTGCGGTAACCGCCTGCTTAAATTGTTGCATAATTAATGGGACCTCTTCTGCCCGCAGCATTTTGCCCAGGCTTAACCTTACCGACCCTTCAAGTACCTCTTTATCAATCCGCATAGCCTGTAATACATGCGAGGCTTTTTGCTGCGCTGAAGTACAGGCTGACCCGACCGAAAAAGCGATGACATCATTTAACTTACTCACCAGGCGCTCCGCTTTGATACCTGTGAAAGCAATATTGATCACATTGGGTAATCTTTTCGCACCTGCACTATTGATCAACGAACCAGGAATCGTTAACAACCCCGCTTCAATTTCATCCCGCCAGGCTTCAATCCGGACCATTTCTTCTGCGTGTCGCTCTGTCTTGCACAGCATCGCTGCTTTTCCCATACCCACGATTCCTGGTACGTTCAGGGTTCCGCTCCGGAACCCGTTTTGATGCCCTCCGCCGTCTATCTGCGCCACCAGCTGCACCCGGGGCACTTTGCGGTTGATGTATAAAGCGCCTACTCCTTTAGGTCCGTAAAATTTATGGGCACTTAAGGCCAACAGATCAATCTGGTCCCTTTGCACATCTATGCTCAGCTTCCCCGCAGCCTGGGTGGCATCACAAAAGAAGTATATTTTTCTTTCCCTCGCTATTTTCCCGATTTCCGCTACCGGGTGGATCACACCGGTCTCGTTATTGGCATGCATGAGCGCAATTAAAATAGTCTGCTCTGTAATAGCAGCCTCAAGATCGTTTAAGGCAATATTACCGGTCCTGTCCACGTCCAGGTAAGTAACCCGGGCACCCAGTTGTTCCAGGTGCGCGCAGGTATCCAACACTGCTTTATGCTCGGTACTGCAGGTGATGATATGATTGCCATAAGCTTTTAAGCGTTCATAAACCCCTTTAATAGCCAAGTTACAACTTTCCGTAGCACCGCTGGTGTAAATGATCTCTGCAGGTGTAGCATTAATCATTTGTGCCAGGTGAGCGGTGGCCTGCTTTACCGCCTCATCAGCCTGCCAGCCTTTAGCATGGGTACGGCTCGCCGGGTTACCGAATTTTTCTAAAAAATAAGGTAACATCGCCTCCACCACCTCAACAGAACAGGGTGTAGTTGCATTGTAATCTAAATATATCAAGCCACCAAAAGATTTAAGCACATAAAATACAAAAGTACAGCCTTTGTATTAGTTTTGCACCTTTGCCTTAATAGGCTTTGTTGATTTGAAAATTTGAAATATTTATCATTAAAACATTATGTTTAAAAACTTAGAGCATATTGGTATTGCGGTTAAGGATCTGGAAGCATCTAAAGGCTTGTTCGAAAAACTGTTACAGGTCAAAAGCTACAAAACAGAAACCGTTGAAAGCGAAAAAGTAAGTACGGCTTTTTTCCAGTCGGGCGAGACCAAAGTGGAGCTGGTAGCTGCTTTAGCCGAAGACAGTGCTATTGCAAAATACATAGAAAAGAAAGGCGAAGGCATCCATCACCTGGCTTTTGCCGTAGCAGATATCCGCGCTGAAATGGCCCGCCTGAAAGCAGAAGGATTCATCCTGTTACAGGAGGAACCTAAAAAAGGCGCTGATAATAAATTAGTTTGTTTTCTTCACCCCAAAAGCACTAATTCTGTGCTTATAGAACTGTGCCAGGAGATCGAAAAAATGGATTTAGCTTAAAATTAAGCTAATTGTTACCGATTTTAACAATAAAAAACATCATATTAACATTAATACTTCTACACAACTCATTCATTTCACTAATTTTGTTCCGTAAAGTCATTCATGGTATTAGGGTAACTATTTTGACTTTGCATATTTATAACTCAGACTTTTAAATCATATTTATGAGAAAAGCAGACATGGTCGCTAAAATAGCCGACAAAACAGGCATCCCAAAAGTGGATGTGCTGGTAACTCTTGAAACTTTTTTTAAAGAAGTCAAGAATTCTCTTGAAGAGGGAGAAGCCGTTTTTATCCGGGGTTTTGGTAGCTTTATCGTTAAAAAGCGAGCGGCTAAAATTGGTAGGAACATTAAGAAAAACGTAGCAGTTGAAATTCCGGAGCACCTGATTCCGGCCTTCAAACCCGCTAAAGAATTCGTTCACAACATCAAAGAGAACGGCAAGGCCGCGACCAGCGAAGACGGTTCCATCTAGCACGAAAAAATTTTTTACTAAATATTATGGCGCTATTAATTTTGATTAATAGCGCCATAATATTTATATTTACTACATATATTTTTGTGAACAAATAAATCAAACAGGGAAATTCCCGATGTATTATCTTTGTTATATAAAACCGTTTAAAAAATGTCAGACGAAAAATTGAAAGCGCTCAAGATGACGCTTGATAAAATAGATAAAGATTTCGGAAAGGGCTCCGTGATGAAATTGGGAGAAAAGGCTAATGTAGAAATGGAAGTGATCCCTACCGGTTCACTGGGATTAGATATTGCATTAGGCGTAGGAGGTTTCCCTAAAGGCCGTATTATTGAGATATACGGACCGGAATCTTCGGGAAAGACCACCATCGCTATTCATACGATCGCAGAAGCGCAAAAAAAGGGCGGTATCTGTGCAATTATAGATGCCGAGCATGCTTTTGACTCCAGCTATGCCCGTAAATTAGGAGTAAACGTTGATGAATTATTAATTTCACAACCTGACTACGGAGAGCAGGCCCTGGAAATCGCTGAACGCCTGATCTTATCCGGTGCCTTAGATGTTATCGTGATCGACTCTGTGGCCGCATTGGTACCTAAAAGTGAGCTGGACGGCGAAATGGGAGAAAGTAAAATGGGTTTACAGGCGCGTTTAATGAGCCAGGCCATGCGTAAGCTGACCGCGGCCATTTCCCGCACCCAATGTACCTGTATCTTTATCAACCAGCTCCGGGAAAAGATCGGCGTAATGTTTGGTAACCCGGAAACAACTACAGGTGGTAATGCCCTGAAGTTCTATGCTTCTGTACGTCTTGATATACGTAAATCAACCGCGATTAAAGATGGCGATACCGTGATGGGTAACCGCGCTAAAGTAAAAGTGGTTAAAAATAAAGTAGCCCCGCCTTTCCGGATTGCAGAATTCGACATCATGTACGGGGAAGGGATCAGCAAAATCGGTGAATTGATTGACTTAGGCGTAGAGCTTAATATTCTTACGAAAAGCGGCTCCTGGTTCAGCTACGGCGAAAATAAGATCGGCCAGGGCAGGGATGCGGTAAAAACATTCTTACAGGACAACCCTGAATTTGCTGCAGAGATCGAGACTAAAATCAGGGAGGCCCTGAAGACCAACTAGGCGATCAAATAATCTTTTATTTACTTTTGGGTTAGTAAGTAAAGTGGAAAGCCCCTTAGCATGCTAAGGGGCTTTTATATGCCAGTTTAAAAGCTATAAAAGAAAAAAGGAACAGTTATACTGTTCCCCTTTTTTGTATAAAAACTATAAAGATTATAATTCCCACATATCCATATCTTTCTGGATCATACTCTCCAGCTCTCTCTGGCCTTTCATCAAAGCATCTAAACCACCACCCTGGAATTTCTCACCAGTTGGGTTGTTATAGCTTGTTTTGGTTACATAAGCACTGTACATCATCCTATCCAAATAATCGGACCAGGACATACGGTGTAAATCATTCACCGGGTTATAAACCTCGTATTGAGATAATACATTACGCGCTTCCGGATAGTAAATAGTGAATAAAGAGCTAAAGTTACGGAACTCACCAGTGTTAGGATCTGTTTGTGCAAAATAAGCAGTAATCGCTCTCAGGCGTGGCAAAGGACGGCCTGCATTACGGTCAAAGATATAATCTTCCTGTACCTCGTACATAGCCACATTATTCGGATCGAATGTGTTCAATACACGCTCAATTCTTGGCTCACCGGTAATCGGATCAATAACCTCAACTTCAACCTCATTCATCAATTTACCTTGTACCTCTTCATAGGACAATTCAGTAGTAAATTTATCATCCTGGAACGCCCGGATCTTACCTCTCTTTACGGCATCAATAAGAATCTCGATGAACGCACCACCACCGGTATATTCATCACCGGCATAGATGAAAGGCATATTTTGCTTCTCCTTAACATCCAGGCGACGCCATAAACGACGCTTGTAAGCGATATCAATTTCCCGGATCGTATGCCAATCCATAGTACGATTAACGCGGTTTTCTACTCTGTCAATCATGCCATCCGGCACTAATGATGGTCTCCAATCTGTATTTACATATTCCTTTTTGGGAGCTTCTGTAGTAGCACGATCCGAATTCATTGGGCTTTGTGCCAATACTTCATTGGCAAATAGCATTGATCCCAAAATAGCTGAATATTTCAATAGGACGTTCATATGATTCCTAATTTATAATTTTTGAATGATTTTATACTCTATGTATGCTTATCTTATCGCAATGGAAAGACTGCCTTTGGCAAATCGCTCCGGTTGGTTATCACCTTTAACTTTGATATTTTCAAAGATTAACCGATCACCCGGTCTGGCACCTTTGATCATTTCGTTTACTGCTTTATTTTTTTCAAACAAAGGACCACGTCCTTTAGCGGTAATTGCATCTTGTGTATTCTTCTTGATCAAAACGGCATCGTAGGAAACTATCTCGTACTTAAACTTAAACTCGAAGTTTTCCAAAACAGCCTCTAAGCCATTATAAACCCTTAATTGTCCTGTACCCATACTAGTGGAGGATCCCTCATTAGCGGCTACCTGGTTATTAGCAGGGCTCTGTGCCATAAGCTGATGGCCTAACAAAGATAAACCTGCGATCGCTGTAATTTTCAAAAGAATCTTCATAATAACAATTTTTAAAAATTATCTAACAGTAATTGTCAAACTTGTTTTCGCCGGACGCTCCGGAACTCCTGGACCTTTTACCTTGATGCTTTCAAAAATCAAACGGTCACCTGGTCTTGCTCTGCTGATTAAATCTTTTACAGAATTATTATCTGAAAACATAGGTCCGGTACCTCTTATCGGATCTGCCACATCAGAGCCTTTCTGCATTAATAATACAGTATAGCTGGTTACCGTATAACGATAATCGAAGTCAAAGTTTTCCAGTACTGCTGCTAATCCAGGCTGAGCTCTTAACTCACCCGTACCCATCATACCGGCACCGTCCACTTTACCTAATCTGATGATCGGGCTAGGAATAGTTTTCACACGAATCTTGCCACGGGCAACTTCAACTTTACCACCTGCTTTATTAGTGGCAGTAACTACGTAATCAACACCCTGATAGTTTGGTTTATCCACAAACACATCATATTTACCAGGTCCTGTAGATTTTATATCGGCACCTTCCATCGACCAAGTTACGTCATTCAGGTTATAACCTGATGCAGAAATAGTAACCGGGTTAGGAACACCAATGTACATTACATTCATTTTGTCCAGCTGTAAAGAGGCACCGGCAGTACCTACAGTATATTTGAACTCCCAAGGCTGTGTTTCGGTTTTTTCGCCTTTACCTTTTACCGTAATAGTACCTTTTACCGTTTGTACACCAGTACCGGAAGCCCTGAACTTAAGTGTACCTGCACCTTGCTCAACTTTTACCGCACCAACATTAGAAGTTATTGAAGGTTGCGCGCTTTTATCATAAGCAGCCATAGCAATAGTTGCAGTAATCTCATCTCCTGCTAATGCATAGGAAATATTCGGCGTAGCTACAGCCAGGAATCCATCCAGTTTAATGATATCCGCGTTGTAAGTATCTTCTCCCACTAATGACATCAGGTTTTCAACCATATGCGCTTCAGAGTTTCTTACATCACTTTGCCATTTTGAGAATAGGGTTATGGCAGCGATCACCGGGATATTGTGGAAGGTTCCGAAAGACCAATCCCCTGAAGGATTCATATCTGATTTTTCTATCTGCGGAAATTGTAGTGGTATCTGCTTTCTTAAAAGTTCAGTATTACCACCTCCGGCAATAGATAGAATTTTAGTCACATATCCTTGCATTTCGGCCTTTACTTTATCCCCATTTTTTTCTTCTACGAACATTCTTGTAGGAATGTCAATATCATCCATGGTTTTTACTTTCTTCATACCATTCTCCTGAACCCAGCCACCGCCTTTGGTAACGATTTTCTGTTTCCAGTCCTCCAGGTATTGCACCATCTTGTCAGACTCTACTCTTACCTGTTGTGCTAAAGGAAGTAAAGAATCTCTCTTTTTTGCTAATTCTGGGTTTTTGTCTGCAATATGCTCGAAAGCAGTATACATACGACTGTTCTTCTCCTTAATACCATCGTTCGATGTCTCGATACTGCTATTAATAGTGCTGAACGCATCCAATACTTCTTTGGTGATGTTCAATGCCAACATCGCTGTTAACACCAAATACATCAGCTGAATCATGAGCCCCCGCGGCTCCTTAGGTATTGACATTCTTTGATCCTTTTATCGTTAAGAATTTGGTTAATTTTTCATCATGAAAACTCCTGTCCTGCCTTAAAAAAGACATTGATAGATATCTTCAGGTTTATTTTAGTATCAGCAATTATCTTCCCTGCATTGCAGAAAGCATATTGCCATAAATGCTATTCAATGAAGTTAAGTTTTTATTCAAAGATGCGATCTGTGTTTTTACAGCTTCTGCATCCTGAGCGGTATTAGACATAGCTTCAGAAGCGCTGGCTAAAGTACCGTAGAACTTGTTCATTGTTTTCAGGTGATTGTTTGCATCCTGCAATTCCACCTCGTAAATTGAGTTTAATGAACCTAAATTCTTAGATAAAGCCTGTACTTGTGTGTGGAACTTAGCAGTATCTTCAGCAGCTGCGTTGAAAGATTGCATAGTACCGGCAGCACCTGCAAAAGTATCTTTCATCTGTCCTAAAGAAGTAGCGGCTTCACGTGCACTTTGAGAAAATTCACCTGTAGCTGCAGTCACATCTGTAAGATCTCTCATTTGTGTTACTGTAGTACCGAATTTGTCAAAGTTTGATTTCAGACTCTTGAAGTAATCTGCTTTCAGATCCGCTTCATCTAACATTTTATCTAAAGCAGCACCGGCACCAGATCCTGATCCGCCTGCAGCTCCTAATGGTTGGGTCGGAGGTACGAATTTCACGCCTTTCTTGTAACCTTCTACTACAGGATTCTCATCCAGGTTAGGGTAATAACGCTCCCAGTAGTAATCTTTATGAGGTGGAAGTAAACCCAGGATGATAAAGATAAATGCCTCTGTCAACAGTCCAACGGTAAGCATTACGCTCGCTCCCGGTAAGTGCTCCAGTTTAAACAAGGCACCTACTAACACCACCGCAGCACCTAAACCAATCACAAGGTTTTTTATATATTTTCCCTTCTTTGTTTCGAAAAATAAGGTTATTGAGTTCATCTCGCTTAAAATTTTTTAATTTGATTTGGTTAATGTTTTAAATTACTAATTTCTGCTCACTCTGGGTTGGTTAATACCAATAGACTCTCCTACTCTCTGGTAGATCAAACGGAAGCCGATATATGCTTTCGCCGTATCTGCAAATTCGTAATCACGGTTCTGGATTTGTAAGAATGGAGCAGGGTCTCTCCAGCTACCACCTTTCACCACTATCCTGCGCATCCATTGCGGATCGTTTTCTCTGATTTTGATGTTAACATCCGGGTTCATATCAGATAAGAAGTTGCGGTCATAAGCACTCACAGTATATACTGTTCTGGTCCACTCGGCAACGTTACCAGACATATTGTACAAACCGTAGTCGTTTGCCCAATAAGCATCAGCACGGGTAGTGTACAGGCCACCATCAGCAGCATAGTCACCACGACCAGGTTTAAAGTTAGCTAAATAACAACCTTTTTGGTTGGCAATGTAAGGACCGCCCCAAGGATAAGGTGATAATTCACGGCCACCGCGCGCTGCCCATTCCCATTGAGATTCGTTCGGTAAATCAAACTCACCTTCAAAGTATTGCTTGCGACTTTCGCGATCATTTTTCCAAAGTAAGGTTCTCCAGTGTGCAAATGCTTTTGCCTGGAAGTAATTAACCCCTACTACCGGGTACTCGTTAAAAGTACCATCAGAGTTATAGTGTTTCGCAATAGGTTCATTATTAGAATAATTGAACTGGCGGATCCAAACGGTTGTATCCGGGTAGATGTTCAAAGATTTATCCGCAATAAAGTCAGTTCTTGGTTTGTCCGGATTTCTGGCAGACTCTTCGTAGTCATAAATTCTGAACTTATAAACAAGCTTAGAGTTATCAAACTCTTTCTTGCCCCAGCCTGATTGTTCTGCAGGGATATACAGGTTCATCAGCTGATCCTGGATATCCTGATCTTTCCAATTGATCTTTTGTTTCCAATCGATTTTCTGGCTGCCATCTTCGTTATCTACAAAGTGCTGCAATTGAGTGTGCGCGATAGAATCTCTTACCCAATTAGTAAATTGACGGTACTCAGCATTGGTAATCTCAGTGGCATCCATATAGAAGCCCTGCATTTGCACATTACGCACTTCTGCATCTAATGCATTATTAACATCCTGATCGCTGTAGCCTGTTCTTAAATATCCAGGAGGAACCCAAACCATTCCTATCGGTGTAGGTGGCCTATAATTCGCATTGGTATTTTGCGCGCCAACAAGCTGCCCTTGCGAACCAGGTTTTCCGCAACTTGCTAACAACATAGCGCCAACGGCAATACTCAAGGAGTGTTTTCTCATCTGTTTGTAATTTTCTTTGTTATTGCTTCTTTATTTTTTCTTTGCCTTTTAGCAAAACATTAAAATTTCAAATTCTAACCATTTAAGGTCTTATTCCGTCTATACTTATTAAAGGCAGTACAGAAGCGCTTTTTAACGATTTTTTAGCGGAATTTTTTCAATTCGAATTCCAAATATCGAAAAAAAAGTTAAGAATTCAAATATTTTGTAAAAATTTCATGCTGCTTTTTCTTATCAGGCGCTTTTTAGTATTGCTTTAATCTAAAATATAGCGATTCTGGAAAGCTAAATTTCTATTAAAATTCTAAAATAGGAAGCTAAATAAAGGTTTTTTAAATTTTATTCCAACATTTTTCCGATTTTTATTTTTAAGAATACTTTTTCTGCTTCGGCTTCCGGAGCATGGCACACAAATTGGGTACAATAATAAAATTCCGGGGCAAGCTTTTCCGGCTTTCCAGAGATCAGTGGGAGGGTTTGATGGGTGTCCGGCCTTTTCAGCGCAATAATTACCTGTGGCCAGTATTGATACTTAACGAGGTCGTCATACTCCTTATGGCCTGCCTTTGTGATCACCAGAGTTTTTTGTAACACCTGCTGCATCAGCACTTTATTCCAATAACCGTGCGCTCCTGGATAATGAGTTGCTTTAGCATACATGGATTGAAGCATTTGCCTGCTTCTTTTTGCTACAACTTCGTCTTCAAACCATTTACTTAATAAGAGGTTATTTTCAGCCATCACCGCGTTCACAGAAGGAAGCGCGCCATCGTAAGTTTCTACTTTTCTTAAAACGATATCCTGCTCTGTTTTATTACTGAAATAATAAAAAACATTTTGCTTCTCGCTAAAATGGTTGTCTATGTATTCCTGTAAGCTTTTGGCTGCTAAAATATAGTCGTAGGTCATGAGGTATTCTCCCGCAACCAATAAAGCCCGGACCAGGAATGAAAGGTCTTCGAGGCTGGCCTTGATACTTAATTTTTTCCCGTCAAAATTCCGGAACCACTCCCCATCCGCCTTAAAGGTACGCAGCAGGTAATCCAGGTTATTCTTTGCTAATTCAAAGTAGCTGTCTGATTTTAATGCTTTGGCACATTTGGCTAAAGCCACTACCATCAAGGCATTCCAGGAGAGAAGGATCTTTGTATCCGTTAGCGGCCTTACTCTATGGCTCCTGGCTTCCAGCAATGTTTTTGTAGCCGTTTCCAGTTCCCCTCTGAAAGCTTCATTGGCCAGCAGCAACGCTCTTTTCTCCCGGTCTATGGCATTCAGATTTAAAATAGTCTTTCCTTCCCAGTTGCCTCCGGCCGTAATGTCCCAGAAGGCCTGTAATTCCGGGCTCATATCCGGTAAAAGCTCCTGCAGTTCCCCGGTATCCCAAACATAATATTTACCTTCTTCCCCTTCACTATCCGCATCCAGGGCCGCATAAAAACCAATACCTGAACCACCTATACTTAACTCCCGGATACAAAAGGAAATCGTTTGCTCTATGACCTTTAAATAAGCTTCATTACCACTCAACTGGTAAGCCTCCGAAAGCAGCTCCAGGAACAAGGCATTATCATACAGCATTTTCTCAAAGTGCGGCGCAAGCCACTCCGCATCGGTGCTATACCTTGCCAGGCCACCTCCTATCTGATCATAAATGCCTCCGCCAATCATCTTATCTAAACTTAGCAAAACATGAGCTAAGGTGTCCTTGTCCCCGGTGCTATAATGATAGTGCAACAGGTAACTCAGGCTCATTGTTTGCGGGAACTTAGGCGCCATACCAAAGCCGCCATAGGCCTCATCTGCCTGCGACAAAAGCTGGCGTACTATAGGTTCAAAATCTTCTTTTTTATGGGGCAATGTTCCGCTGCCTTTCTCCTGCAGGTTCACCTGTTCCAGGTGTTGCAGCAATTGTTCAGACTGGTGGATTACTTCCTCTTTTTTCTGCGCCCAGCTTACTCTTACGGCCTCCAGCACTTCGCGCCAGGAAGCCCGGTTATAGATTCTTTGCGGCGGAAAATAGGTACCGCCAAAAAATGGCTTACGGTCCGGAGTTGTGAACATATTCAGTGGCCATCCACCCTGCCCCGTAAGCACCTGCAGGGCATCCATATACAGGTGGTCTACATCACTGCGCTCCTCACGGTCTACTTTGATGCAAACAAAATGTTCATTCATATAAGCAGCCACTGCTGCATCTTCAAAGCTTTCGCGCTCCATCACGTGGCACCAGTGACAGGCCGCATAGCCGATACTGACCAGTATTGGTTTTTCTTCTTTTGCCGCCTTCAAAAAGGCTTCCTCACCCCAGGGGTACCAGTCTACAGGATTATGGGCATGCTGCCGGAGATACGGGCTGGACTCATATTGTAATCGATTCATAAAAAACATTTAACAGTAGCTATTAAGGGCCAAAAATAAAGGGTATAGCCACTTAGGAAATTTTAACGATGAAATTAATGAAATTATAATCATTAGACGGTTAACTTTGTCCTTCGTGACTTTGAAAACAGGTCGTCCGGCATTTAAGGAACATTGTTCATTTTATAAAATCAGCACAATACTTGAAAAAGAATTTCACCCTTGTTATTATCATGATTTGTTTATCCCTTTTCGGGCTGATGTTCATTCAGCTCAACTGGGTGAAGACAAATATGGAAGTACAACGTATGCGCTATGGCATGGAGGTAGAAAGTGTACTTTCCAAAAGCCGTATAGATCTGCGCGCCCGGCTGATACAGATACAGGGCCGCAACCCGGCCACTTTCAATAGCGGCTTTGACCAGACCCGCGAGCATTTGTTATGGAATACTATCGTCCGGCTGCAACAGGATGAGATCACCTCGATCCTCCAAAAACATATGGATGCCGAAAAGATCAAGTTTCCCTTTGCTTATTGCATCACCTCAGAACAGGGTTTTGTAGATATCATGAGCAGCTCTAACAATTTCAATGTAAGTATGTTTGATGTAGCCTACCCGGCAAGGCTTACTCCTAACGGAAGCTTTAAAATATTCCTGTATATTGAAGAGCCGCAGAACTACATTTCTCAGCGCTCAGCCTGGATGTTTGCCGGCTCCGCACTATTCACGATCATTATCGTCACTGCTTTTGCATTAACCGTACGGACGATGATCAACCAGAAGAAACTGGCGGAGATCAAATCAGACTTCATCAACAATATGACCCATGAGTTTAAAACACCTTTAGCGACCATTTCCCTGGCTTCCGATGCTCTTTCTATGGAAAAGGTAAGGAACAACCCGGAAATGCTGAGCTATTACTCGGGCATTATCAAATCGGAGAACAAAAGGATGAACAAGCAGGTGGAAAAAATCCTGCAGGCCGCCCAGATTGACCGGGATGAACTGAAGCTCAACCTGCAGCCCATAAATGTACATGAGGTGATTGAAAAAATGGCAGAATCATTCAATATACAAATCCAGCAGAAAAACGGTACCCTGACCACGAACTTAACGGCACCCAAATATACCATTATGGCCGACGAGGTACACTTTTCAAATATTATCTACAATTTAATGGATAATGCCGTGAAGTATTCTGAAGAAAACCTGACCATTGATATCAGTACAGCCAATGTAAAAAACAATTTGGTCATTAAGATAAAAGATAATGGCATTGGTATGAATAAAGAAACGGTTGCCCGGATATTCGAGAAATTCTACCGCGCCCATACCGGCAACCTCCATAACATCAAAGGCTTCGGTTTAGGCCTGAGCTATGTAAAGGCAATTGTAGAAGCACATAAAGGAAAGATTAAAGTAGACAGCTCCCTGGGTAAAGGAAGTGTGTTTACTATAGAATTTTCGCTAAGCAATCAAACAATTTCCTAAATTTGCACATTAATTCAAATTATTATTACTAATAAAAACATTTAAAATAGATGAAAATAGCTGTAGTAGGTGCAACCGGACTGGTAGGCAGCACTATGTTGCAGATTTTAGCGGAAAGAAATTTCCCCTTAACGCAATTGATCCCAATTGCCTCGCAGCGATCTGTAGGAAAAACGATCACATACAATGGAACCGACTACCCGGTCGTGGATATGGAGCAAGGGATTGCTATGCAACCTGATATTGCATTATTTTCCGCCGGCGGCAGCACCTCCCTGGAGTGGGCCGAAAAATTTGCGGCTGCGGGCTGTGTGGTCATAGACAATTCTTCTGCTTGGCGTATGGACCCGGGTAAGAAGCTGGTGGTTCCGGAAGTCAACGGACATGTATTAACTGCAGAAGATCGCATTATAGCCAACCCTAATTGCTCCACCATACAAATGGTAATGGTATTAAGCCCCTTGCATCGTGCTTACGGTATAAAGCGTGTAGTCGTGAGTACCTATCAATCTGTAACCGGAAGCGGGCAGAAGGGAGTAGATCATTTACTGGAAGAACGCAAATCAGGAAGTAGTGAAAAACCTTTCTACCCCCATCCTATTGACCTGAACGTCATTCCGCATATAGACAGTTTCCTCGAAAACGGTTATACCAAGGAAGAAACAAAAATGATCCTCGAAACGCAAAAAATCATGGGTGATGACCAGATCCGGGTTACGGCAACCACCGTGCGCGTGCCGGTTATGGGTGGACACAGCGAAAGTGTAAATATTGAATTGGAACAACCTTTTGATATAGATAGTATTAAAAGCTTACTTAATGCTGCAGCAGGTATTGAGCTGCTGGATGACCCGGCCCGCAATCACTATCCTACCCCGCTTAAAGCATTTGGCACTAACGAGGTATGGGTAGGCAGGATACGCAGGGATGAGTCTGTCCCCAACGGTCTTAACTGCTGGATTGTTGCCGATAATCTCCGCAAAGGAGCAGCTACCAATGCCGTGCAGATTGCAGAATATCTGATTGAAAATAAAATTATCCAAAACAATACCATTGTAATGGATAAAAATAACTGAATTTAATCCTTTAATAACATAAATAATTTTTTTTATAAAAAATGGGTGGCTTTTGCCAACCCATTTTTCATTCCGGACTGTCTATATAATGCATGCACAAAACAAAAATCTAGTTGAGCATTCAAGTTTTAGTGTTATATTTAACGATTAAATAAAAGAAGTCCATGAAAAAAGGTATTTATACTTTATTTGCCCTGCTTTCGTTCAGCTTTGCTTCAAAAGCTCAAATCGCGCTTACCTATGATGACACTTTGATTTGTAGGGGTGATGAAATTACTATGGGTGCCTCTGTGACAGGAGAGGTATCAGGCTTACAAGTTGATGATGACTTTACCGCTGCTATAAATATAGGATTTCCTTTCCAGTTTTTCGGGAATACCTATACCCAGGTTACCATCTCGGATAACAACTACCTGAGCTTTGACATAAGCCTGGCAGGAGCTACCTATAGTGCCTATCAATGGAATGCAGCCACCACAACCACCAACCATGCGAATAATGCTATTATGCTCGGGTTGATGGATTTGTTGCTGGATCCTTCTTATGGTAACGGAAGCGGTAATATTCAATACCAGACTTTTGGTACCCCTGGCTCCAGGAGATTCGTGGTGCAATATTGTAATGCAGCGAAGTACTCCGGAACTTGCGGCTTGAACAAAGTAACCAACCAGGTTATCTTATATGAAGGTTCCAATATTATTGAATTCCATACCCAGGATATGCCGGGTACACCGGGATGTCCTACTACCAATGGCGCTGCCAGTGGCGGAAATGGTATCCAGGGTGTTCGTTGGGTTAACGGTACTACAGTTAACCAGGTATTTACTCCGGGTAGAGCGCCTATTGATCTTTGGGGAACAATTGGTGGACAAAATACCTCCAGGAGATTTTCACCCGCAACAGTTGCCGGTGCCCCTTCTTATACTGTAGATAGTATTGCTTATGATCCATGGCACATTATCCAGTTCAGTAATAGCCCTCTTTTATCCTGGTATGATGCCAACGGTAACTTTTTACACCAAGGCCCGTCCTTAACAACTACAGTCAGCAACCCGCCATCCCCGGCTCCGGGTACCTTCTTTGTAGTTGAGTACACAGGTCCGGCAGGTTGTGATAACCAAACTACTTTTACGTTCAGAGATACGGTAAATGTTAGATTCAGTGATATTAAAACTTACGTTAATGCAGAAATGTGTGCCGGTTCTACCTATAACTTCTATGGCCGCACCTTATTCAGCCCGGGCGTTTATGATACTACATTTGTTTCCCAAATTGGATGTGATAGTGTAGTTATCCTGACCTTAGGCATTAATCCATTACCTACAGCCCAAATTACTAATGCGGATAAACGCGCGAAAATCTGTAATGGCGACCGCTTTATTTTTGCTGCCTACAAAGCTGCAGGCTATCAATACCAATGGTATAAAGATGGCACAGCTATCCCGGGAGCAACATCGGATACTTTAGGAGCCAGCACCGCCGGTATGTATAAAGTTGAGGTAACGACCAATAAAGGTTGTAAAAAAATGTCTGAGATTGTAGAATTAGTAATTGCTCCTAATCCAACCGTAAGAATCAACTATTTCAGCAGTAATGATATCTGTGCCCAGGATACGGTAGATCTTAAAGCAATGGCTACAGGCAGTAATTTAGAATACATCTGGACTCCTGATGCTTATTTCAGAAGAACTCCGGGTAATGCTAAAGCTGCTGAAGTACAGGCGATCGTCCCGCAGTCAGGATATGTATATGTGAAAGTGTTCAATAATGACCTGTGTTCCGCAACCGACTCCCTGTTCATCAAAGCAGAACCTTGTTGCGAAATGACCATGCCAAATGCATTTACCCCTAACGGTGATGGTAAAAATGATTATTTCGTTCCTAAATTAGAAGTGGGTCAGCAAATCGTTTCTTTCTTAGTCTTTAACCGCTACGGTCAATTGGTTTATGAAAGCAATGCAAGTGGTTACACCCAGGGATGGGATGGCCGTGATAAAAATGGCAAAGACCAGCAGTCCGGTGTTTATATGTACGGATTAAAATACTCTTGTTCAGATGGAAAAATCTACGAGAAAAAAGGAGATATTACTTTAATGCGATAATCCATAAAAAATTAAACAAGAAGGGCCATGATCGATCATGGCCCTTCTTGTTTAATTTTTTATGG
>Ga0256787_1000013_pt1 | contig 40720 bp, 40 predicted proteins | sample MC6MC0938MT_FD_189994 | JGI IMG/M metagenome (GOLD analysis project Ga0256787, IMG submission 189994) | Metatranscriptome of enriched soil aggregate microbial communities from Iowa State University, Ames, United States - MC6-MC0938-MT... | ecosystem: Environmental > Terrestrial > Soil >... | reverse complement strand
TCATAATAAACTGAGGAAAAGTTCTCCGCGAATACAGTTACCTATTGGTTAACTTTATAGTCTAATGCAGGAGGAGGAGCACTTTATCAAAGGCAGGGGCGCGCAGTTCAACCCGGAAAATAAGTTCCGAAAGCATCATTATGCGCAGGAGGCAGCTATAGACCTGTGGGAACAAACGGACAAAATCGAAACCCGCATCTTCCTGGACAAGAGTAAAACGATCATCAATAAAGTTACAGCGATGGATGTCCCCCTGGAGCTTTCCGCTAACCCTTACCAGGGTTGTGAGCACGGCTGCATTTATTGCTATGCCCGTAACACGCATGAATATTGGGGCTACAGCGCCGGGCTGGATTTTGAAACAAAAATAATTGCCAAGACCAATGCCCCGGAGCTTTTAAGGAAAGCATTTGACAAAAAAGGATATCAGCCACAGGTACTCTCCCTTTCTATGAACACCGATTGCTATCAGCCGGTAGAACGTAAGCTATTGCTTACGCGGCAACTCCTGGAGATTTGCCTGGAATATAAGCACCCTGTAAATATCCTCACCAAAAATGCGCTGGTATTAAGAGATATGGATATCCTTACCGAGATGCACCGATACCAGCTGGTACATGTCAGCACTTCTATCACCGCGGCAAACGAAGATTTAAGAAAAGTGCTGGAACCCCGTACCAGTACGATTGCTACAAGGCTTAAAATTGTAGCGGCCTGCGCTGCTGCAGGTATTCCAACAGGCATCATGTTTGCGCCGATCATACCGGGACTCAATGATACCGATATGTTTGAGGTCTTAAAACGGGCCCGTGAGGCGGGCGCTTTCTGGGCAGGTTATACAATAGTACGCCTTAATGGTGCTATTGAATCCATCTTTCACGATTGGCTGATCAAAAACTTCCCGGACAGGGCAGAGAAAGTCTGGCATATGATCCAGGATTGTCATGGCGGTAAAGTGAGTGATTCCCGGGCCGGTGTCCGCATGCGCGGTGAAGGGCAGATCGCAGAGATGATCCGGTCCCAATTTAAGCTTTATTGCCATAAGCTGGGCCTGAATAAGGAGCATCATCCCCATAACCTGGAAGCATTTAAAGTACCTTTCAGGGGTGGGCAATTGAGTTTATTTTAATCTTTTTAATTTAAATATTTTAATTTAAATTTATATTTCCCTTTACCATTTGATAGAATCTCATAGCTACTTTTAGACAAAATGACTATTTTATCGCTGAACCTTCTTACATTATCGTCTACAAAATAAATATCTGCGATCAGTAATGAACTGTAGGCAAACAGGTAAATTATAAATAAAAGAAAAAATACTTAAGCTTAAAATAGGGTGATAATTTTACGTTTGTTCCTTCCAGAATATTTTTTAAATAGAATTGCATCGGATTCGTTGTCAAGGTAATCATTAAAAGTAAGGATTATATTTGGGGAAGAACTAACTAACACTTCATATTAATCATTTAAATACAAATAGCGTAGTAATGAGCAAATTTCTCCGGATCGTAATAACGTAATTTCAAAAATAAATCTATAGGTTGATTTTCCTGTTCACAACATATTTTGGCCTGTGCTTGACCTCCATGTAAATACGGCCGATATACTCTCCCAAAATCCCTATCCCCATCATGATAAATCCCCCCAACAGCAAGACAGAAACCATAATGGATGCATAACCCGTTATAGCGATGCCAAAGAATATTTTTTCAATGATCACTTTCAAAATCAATATAAATGAAATGAAAGATAGGCCAAAACCAAGATAGGTCCAGATTTTCAAGGGTAATGTAGAAAATGAAGTAATCCCTTCCAAAGCCAAGTTCCAGAGTTTCCAGCCGTTAAATTTGCTTTGCCCCGCACTTCTGGCATCTCTTTTATATGTCACAATGGTGGTCTTAAAACCTACCCAGCTAAGCAGCCCCTTCATAAACAACTGGCTCTCACTTAGCTTTGTCAACTCATCAACAACTTTTCTACTCATTAGTCTGAAGTCGCCTACATTTTCTTCAATTTTAGGCTTTGAAATCTTATTGTGCAAGCGATAAAAAAGCTCCGCAGATTTTTTTTTCAAAAAACTATCGCTGGACCGGTCAGACCTTTTACCCAATACTACTTCATAACCCTCCTCATACTTTTGAAGCATTTCATAAACCACAATAAGTGGATCTTGCAAATCTACATCAATGGGCACAACTACATCTCCTGCAGCGTACTGCAATCCGGCAAACAAAGCCGCTTCCTTGCCGAAGTTCCTGGAAAAGGAGACAACCTTTACGCACTCATCTCTTGATGCTAATAATTGTAAACAACTAAAAGAATGATCAAGACTTCCATCATCCACGAAAACGATATCCACTGTATACCCTATTGCTAGCGCTTGCTTAAATTCTTGAATCGCATTATAAAAAATAGGAATAGTTTGCTCTTCATTAAAAACAGGTACCACAAAAGATATAAGCATACAAAAATATTTTACAGAGGAGAAGCTTAAATAAGAAATTATTTATTCAACTCAGCTTTCAAATAATCAATTACATTAACCTCAACAGCATCGACTCCCCTTAACTCAGCAAGGTACCAGCTGGTCCAGTCTCCCAGTAAAATTAAATAAATCGCCCTTTCCAGGAAGCTATCTCCTTTAGCCACAATATCAAATACGGTATTGGTAAAATTGCAAATTACAGACCTGTTTATTTCAAATCTCCTGCTTACGCGGTCTAATTCACCACCTGTCTGCAGGAATATAACCGCCAGACCCTCAGCCTGATCTCTCCAGCCGACCAACTCATTATGATTCATTTCGGGAAACGGGCGCTCCCAACCCAGCACTTTACTATTCTCATTAAACTGCTGACGCCACCTTGTGGCTACGCCGGCAATTCTCTGGTCAGAATAGATAACCGGTAACTTATGTTGTAACTTTTCTGCCAGCGCTGCCGCATCTTTTTTAATCGTATCAAGTTCGCCGGATAATAGTTTGATGGCATTATTTATTTCTGCTTCAAATGAGTTATCAATCAGCGCAAACTTTTGCAAGACAAAAAGTATCTGTGAGAAAGAACAACCGATACAGGCCCTTGGCGGGATACCTGCCGGCAACAGGATACAGTCTATATTATTTGCCTGAGCTAAAACCTGCAACTTTCCACCAGACGTGATACAAACGATTGTGGCCTTTTTATGGATCGCTTCTTCCAAAATATAAAGAGCTTCTTCCGTATTTCCGGAGTAGGAACATACAATCACCAGGGTCTCTTCATTTACAAAGCCGGGTAAAAAATAGTCTTTAGATAAAACTAGAGGAACAGGAGTACTTCGCTCCAGATAATTCAACACGATCTCAGCACCAATACCACTCCCACCGAGGCCTGCCATAACAACATGCTTTACCGGTGCCGGAGTTCCTCTAAACTCAAGTTTTCTACCTTTTGCCAGTCCCTCTTCCAAAAGATGCACAAAACGCTCAATATAAAAGTCCATTTTCTTATAACCACTCATTGTTTATCAGTTATCGTTTAAATTTAACCTGGCTTTGGTTGAAAACCGGGCAAATTTAAGCCTTTTTCACATATTAAATTATACTTAAATCTTTACTTTATCCTTACATTATCTACACCTTTTGCATTCTTGAGATAATCGTTCCTGGATCTATGCTGGCAAGGTCGCTTATGGTAGCCGCTCCACCTATATAAACATTTGGATAGACATTCACAAAATTGCCCACCTCGGCTTCATGATCGATTACCACATTGGCATTAACCAGGCAATGTCTGCCAATTTTTGCCCCGGCCTGGATCACGGCATTGGCAAAAACAATTGTTCCTTCTCCCAGCAGGACATCTGCAGCCAGCTGCGCCGAAGGGTGCACTAATACCGGCATCACATGTTTAACCTTTTCAATAACTTTCTTCCTGAAAGTATTATTACCGATAGCAACAATAAGCGGCAATCCGGACTCAAAACAGGGATCATATTCTGTATCATCATTAAATACATACACTACACTTCCTCCCAATTTTCCGATGAGGTCCCTGATGACCCGCGCATGACCGCCGTTACCTAAAAGGAGATACCTGTTACCTTCCATAACTTACAATCCATATTTTTTGATCAGCCTGCCTTTTATAATCAGGTACAGGACACTACCCACTAACAAAAGTAACAGGGCGAATAGCCATTGATTCTCTGGTGTCCAGGCCGTCGCTGCGATCACTCCTAAGCCAATCAGTAACTGCACCACACCATAAGCTCCTGAAACAAGCAGTTTATTGACTTTATGCTCATTAACCAGGTATTGATAGAGATGCGAGCGATGCGCCTGGGAAATATTTTCTCCTTTCATCACCCTTCTCACAATAGTCCAGACGGCATCAAGTCCATAAACCGTTAAAAATAGCAGGTAAATCGGGTTTCCGGTATGTAAAATCAGGATTGCTAACAGAAAGATAATGATAAAAGCGATACTGGTGCTCCCTACATCCCCTGCAAAACATTTCGCCCGCTGCCGGTAATTGAAGAATGCGAATACCGCCACAGCAATACCGGTATAGCCAATCAGGTTCTGGTCGATAAAGTTTACAGTATGATTGACCAAGGCCAGCAAGCCCAAAACAATTATGCTGTAGGCTGCCGTAATGCCATTAATACCGTCCATGAAGTTATAAGCATTCAGAATACCGGTACATATAATAAGGGCCAGGATCCAGAGCCACCAGGCTTCCCGGAATATGCCTACATCATAAAACATTAATGCCATAGCCCCAAACTGTACTACTAATCTGATCTTATTAGACAGGGTACGCACGTCATCTGCGAAACTAATGAAGGTAATTGCAGTCAGCCCGGCAAAAAAATAAGGATACTGGAACCCGGACATAATAAACCATGCCAGTACACCAAAGTAAAAAATAATGCCCCCACCCCGCAAAGTGATGCTGGTATGGGAACTCCGTTCATTTGGTTTATCTATAATATTAAAACGGTCAGCAAGCTTAAAATAGGCTATTTCTAAAATAAACAGTACTGCGGCCAATAAAATGTAATTCATAAGTATCCATGCAAAGCTAAAAGAATCTAAAGAATCTTAAGCGGGTATTTTAGGATTATCCGGCAACAACCTGATCAAAAACAGCAATTGTATTTTTAAGTCCCTGCTTCGCCGTCACTGGCAAAGCTTTAATATTCAGCGCCGTTTTTATTTTTTGGTTGGAAACAATGTAGCTTTCCGTCAGCTTTTTAAGCCGTTCTGAATTAAGTGGCAGTTTCAGCTTATCGCCTATTGTGGCTAGAGCGTTCATGACACCTGCATTAATCCGCCATAAGCGGGCTTTTTTACCCGTCGCTTCCGCGATAATTTGTACTAATTCATTGGTAGATACTGCCTCATCATCCGCGAAATTGTACACTCCGGAAGGGATATGCGCTTGCGTCAACATCTGCTCTATTAACCAGCAAAGGTTATCTACATATAGGAAAGAGCGTGCATTGTTGAAAGCAGCCAATGGCCATGGGATCCCTTTTTGTACTACCTTGTACAAGAGATTGAGATTTCCCTTATTACCAGGACCATGTATCATGCAGGGCCTGATGATAAATAAACGCTTGCCGTCTGGCAAGGCCTGCGCCAGCAAGTATTGCTCCGCTTCAAGTTTTGATTGTCCGTAGGGAGTGTAAGGTTGCGCCATTACATCTTCTGATAAAATACCGTCCACCTTATCGGCTACCGCCTTAACGGAGCTGAAATAAAAAAAATCCCTGATCGGGGATTGGAGAAAGCGATCAAACAGCTTTATCGTGAGGTCCCTGTTTACCTGGAAATAAGCTTCCGCTGCTGCGGTATTTTTGGTATCATGCGCCTTTCCTGCCAGGTGAATAATCGCAGCAGCATTATTGTCAAGCTGCCAGTTTTCAGTTCTTAATGATAAAGATTGAAGGCTATTTCCTTGTCCGGACAAATAGGGGACCAGATTCTGCCCTACAAAACCCGAGGCTCCGGTAACGATAATTTTCATCATTTAGTATCCTAACTTTTTGCTGATCTCATCCCAAACGATGGATTGTTCGAAATATTTCAAAATAAATGCGCGCCCATTAGTACCATGCAACTGCTTTGTTTCAGGAGCATCCACGTAATAGATAATAGCATTTACAATAGACTCCAGGTCGTGGGTGATAAATTTCCCGGTCAATCCATCTTCAATAGCTTCCTCACAACCTGTAGCTTTGGTAATGATCACCGGCAACTTCATAGAAGAAGCCTCCAATGCCACCGTAGGAAATCCCTCCCGATAAGTAGGCAAAATAAAGGCGTCCATTATCGAGAAGAAAGGCCCTGAATCGGTCACATAGCCGGTATGGATGATGCTGGCATCATTGTCAACAATATCCTGCGTAACTTTTGACACGCCGTCACGGGCTTCAAAAGGTCCTACCAAAAGTAACTTCACATTTTTTCTCTGATTCCGGACCAGCTGCCAGGCGGCCACCAATTCATCAATACCTTTGTCGTGTACTAAACGCCCCACATAACCCAGTACAAAATCGTCTTCAGCAATATTATAGCGCATTCTTAGCTGTTTCCTTTCAGCTTCTGGGTACTGCTCCGGGTTGAAACGCCCGAGAGCATCCACCCCATTGCAGGTACCTTTACCTAAAATTGTATTTTTGTGCGCATCATTCAGATGATCTCTCAGAGTGATAGATTGTACACCCCGGCTTACGCAGACTACTTTCTTTGCCAAAACGCCGCTCAGCCTGTCAATATTTTTAAGTAGGATCCGCTTAACACCCGTTGAGGTTTCGTAAATAATACCGTGCCGGAAATAGACACGATTATGCACCCCGGCAAAAAATGAAGATAACATACCAACCATCCCACCTTTAGGTGTATGTGCGATCACGTAATCAAACTTTTCTTTCCTGATATACCGGTAAAGGCGGTAAATAGCCTTGAGGTCTTTAAAAGGACTAATAGAACGGGTAATTTCAACCGGAAATGGGGTATAGTCCAGCTCCTCTTTCCATTTTTCAAATTCCTCTGAGTCTGAACAAGCCAAAAAATAGGTATTACCCGACTTTTCGGACAAGTATTTGAATTGCTTTCCAAAAAAGTGATTGATTACAAATGATACCGTAATGATATGTAAAACTTTTTTAGGCTGACTCATATTAACATTCGAACAAAAACCCAAGTAATATTCCCTGTTGGTTGGTAAAGATACAAAAAAGGGGCTTACATCTATATGAATTTATCGTATCTGGACCTATATTATCTGATATTGGTTCCATAATTACAATAAATATCATCAATAATAACTTAGTGATACAATATATTGATAAATGTACATCATTATAATGTATTTATTCTAAACAATTTATTAGAATCATTATACTAACTCTTCATAGAGCGTAATATGCTCATGTATCATATTTTTAATATCAAAATCACCTGCTCTTTCTATACACTTCCTGATTACTTCCCGTTTATATTCCGGATCAGTAGACAAGTGCATTATTTCGGCGGCCAGGCGACGTTCGTCGCCAAGTGGAAATAAAATACCATAATCCTTTACTAAACCGGTAACTCCGGGCACATCGGAGGCAATAAACGGATTACCTGAAGCCATAGCTTCGATACTTGCCAGGGACAGCCCTTCGAATTCTGTAGAAAGAACTAAGATATCTGCACCTTTGATTAACTCCGGCACGTCCATCCTTTGCCCTAAAAAATGCACTCTACTCGCTAAGCCAAGCTCAATAGACAATTGCTCACATTCCAGCCGGTACTCCCCATCACCCACAAAAAACAGGTGAAAATCGCCGGGCAAGTGTTGCAAAGCCCTGATAACCGTCTTTTGATCTTTTCCTTTCCTAAACGCAGCTACCTGCATGATGCACACTTTAACGGTGTCTGCATTATTGCCGGTCAAATTAACCAATGACAGCGGAGTAGCTTTTTTGATTTTATCAATATTTACGCCATTCTGAATAACTTTCAGGCCTGCATCTTTGATACGGTATATTTGTTTCAGTTTTCCTTTTATTTCTTCTGTTATACAAACAATTTTATCATATTTGCTATAGATAAATTTGTCTATTTTACTGAAAAATGCACTTGTCATGCGCTTATTTGTTGTACTATGCTCGGTGAATACCAATTTAGGCTTTTTCCCTTTAACCAGGAATAAAGCAATGGCGACAAAATAGAGTGCCGGGAATAGGTGAACATGTACGATATCGTAGTCTTTAATGATCGCTGCAAGTTTCCTTATATTGGAAAGCTTATAAATATCTTTTCCAGTAGCAGATTGGTTCAGTATATAGATTTTATTGCATGCCAATCCCTTCAATTTTTCAGCAAAAGGGCTGTTGTTGTCCCAAAAGACAGCCAGGTCCATCGTTAATCCGTTAGCACAATAAAGCGGAATGGTATCCAGTAAAAGCTTTTCAGCGCCCCCGGTACCCATAGAACCAATCACCTGTATAATTCTCATGAGCTAAACTTATTTTTAAGATGTAAAATGCTGGCCACCGGAAGCGCAAAAATGCTTAATAGCGGCCGAATGCGCCGCCATTTTTCGCTAAAGGATTGCTTGTCGAGGAAAAAGGCAAATCGCCAGAAGTTAATTGCAGCTTTAAACCTGGATTTAATGGGAATGGGTGCTTTGGATAACTCTTCATAACAAATAGTTGTTGCCCGGGGAGCCTTTTTCCTGACCTCAAATATTTTAGCGGTAAGCCCTTCTGGCTGATATTCCGCATTATAAATTATTTCATCAAACCATAATAACTGGTATTTTGTTCCGATCCTATTCCATACTAACGCTTCCGGACAGAATTTTTCTCCTTTAAATTCAGGAAAAGGAAACTCTTTCAATACATCTGTTTTATATACCTCGCACATATCCCCTTTGATACCATATTCGTACCTGAAATCAAAAACTGTAAGCAACTGATCATTTATCCCGCTTGCAGAGCCGATTAGTTCATTATTCAAAAATGCCTTCCGGCCTGCGACACCTCCAACATGGGGCAGACCTTCCACAGTAGCATACCTTAAAGCAACCAGCGCTAAAGCATTTGCAGGTAGCAAGTCATCACTATCCAATATAAAGAACAGTTCACCCTTTGCTACCCGAACACCATGGTTTATGGCAAAATGTTTACCCGCATTATGCTGATAGTAATAGTGAATGTTTAAACCCGACTCCTTAAAAGATGCGATAAGCTCTTTTGTATTGTCAATGGACCCATCGTCCACTATTACCCATTCAAAATCAACAAATGATTGGCGGAGCAGGCTTTCATAAAGACGGCTTAGTAGTAATGCTCTATTATAAGTTGGCGTAAATACGGTGATCAGCGGCATAAGCTTTTTATTATCTATGATTTCGGTACTCCATAAACTCAAACTTGCCATGACGCTCTGTATCCATATAAAATGCTTTATAAGGCATCAGATCTCCATTGTCCCAAACGAACAACATACGCACCAGCAATATGGCAAAGTATAAAAATACGACCAAGCGGAATATCTTTTTTTCCTTTAAATTATTGATATATAAATAAATATAAGGAAGCCCCAAAATGATAAAAATAAAGAAATACCAGGAAAATCTGGCGTAGGTACCATTAGTGACGGCCACAATGGTGATAACAATATAGATCAAAAAACCATTAAAAATTATAGTTGTTTTCGGATTATTATAAAAAGCATTCTTATAAATATAAGCCACATAAGAAAGGAGCAAACCTTCTATTACATATAAAAAATTAATACTACCTGCTTTATCTGTATAGTAAGCTAATTTTTCGTTATCGCTGTTTTCTGCCAATACGCTCAATAATAAGTTACCGACAGGAGAAAGGAAAATTACAAAAACACCAAAGATGAGGAAGATCATTTGATTTTTGGACAGCTTCACATTCAATAAAAAGATCATGGGTAAAAATAATATTGAACTTTTATGAAAGAAATAAGCTACTACTATCATCAGGATGGGTATCAGTCTCTTTTTATCGACTAAAAGTACTAAAGCCCACCAGATTATACCCATTGCCAGGAATTGTCTGACGTAGACAAATGACATGAGAAAAAACTTGCAAAAATAGATAAATAAAGAAAAGAACAACAAGGGACTTAATTTCTTTATCGCACCAAAATGAGCCCAGATGGTCAAGAGCGCGGTAATAAAAAAGAAGTAATACCGGTCGCTTACCAGCTTCTGGATCAATACATTGTATAATATATAACCTTTTTCAAAAAAAGAGATGAAGAATATTTGAGGTGTAGTATAAGACTCAAATACTTCCCCATATATATAAACATCAAAGCCACCGATCATATCCCTGCTACCCACAAAAAGGATACAGCAAACCATAAAAAAATAATACAACGGTTTGCTGTTCTGATTTTTTTGCCAGTAAACAATAAAGGCCAATAGGAATATCAGGAGATAGGGTATCATTAATTCATTGAATTACTCAGGGTGTTCATTTGAGAGCGAAGATCTTCGGCGACACTTTCTACCGTAAGCTTATTTTTAAATTGTTTTAAATTGTCACATTGCAAACGATACTCAGCCTCATACCGCCCGGGATCGGCTATAATCTGGTTTATAATCGCCTTCATCTCATCCAGTGTATTTACCATATAACCCACATTCCCTGCTACCTTAAACAAATATTCGAAATAGGGGTGATATAGTGTAAATACAGGTTTCTCAAAAACCAATGTATCTACGGTAGCTCCCGAGGCTCTGCAAATGTACTCATTAACAGGAAAAAAGAATATAGAATAATGTATACTCTTTACCGCCTGCTCATAAACAGAACGTTCCAGGTAGCTGGTGGCTTTACCAACAACTTCCTCAACCCACTCATTTTCCCAATTTTTTACCGATGCATTTTTAAGTCCTATAATTTGAAACTTTAATTTCCCACCCTGAATGGAAGCAGCTGACCTGGCGGCCAGGTCATATAAATAATGTGAGTGCTTCCGCTGGGCTTCCATACTTCCTAAATGCGCTATAGTCAATGGCGTTTGCGTAAGGGGAACAAAAGTCTGTACCGCTCCCAGATTGGGGTATGGATGTTCAATTTCCATTACTTCACCTGCCTTAAGATAGCCATCTTTTACCAGTTTACTTTTAGCTATCTTATTCAATAAAAGGTACTTAAAGTTGGGCGCATCCAGCTTAAACATACGTTTATGATACCAGGCATTAATCCTTTCCATATAGCTTTGCGGGTTATAGAAATAGTCTATGCCACCATGGAGCGTAGCAATTACCGGAACCGGATATTTGGTTTTGATCTTTTTGAAATAATAAAAACAGTAGAAGGAGCTTACGGAATAAAAGATCAGGTCTTCTGCAGCAGCACCTGTAACGATGCTATCCATTTGCCGCATTCTTGTTTTTTCTTTTTTAATATAATTAAGTGCTTTATAGAACAGTCCGTTTCTGGCGGGTTTAGTGTATTCTATTGTAGAAAAAACAACCCGTTTTTTTTCTGCTGCTGTCAGCAAACTGTAGATGGATACATGATTAGACGCAATACCATAAGCAGTAAGCATTTGATCCGGATATAAAGATAGTAATATACTGATCATCGAAGCATTAAAGACCATATGGTGCTTATCTTCAGAAGTTTGATCTATAAAGTGTAACATAGAGATAATTTCTTCAATTATTTTATTTCCCTTTAGCGTTTAGCCAGGATTTTGATCCCATACCATCTTTGAAAGAGGTAACGGGCTTTTAATATTATTTTCATCAGTGGATTGGACTGTTGCACCATATTCCAGTAATAAGTATTCAGCTTTATCCGGTTGTTGATTAAGTACTCGTACTTCCCCCCCAGGTCTTTATTCACAAGCTCCAGGAACCTCAGGTTATTGTCACTGTGAGATCCTGCTGAGGCTGCGGAGGTCTGATTTTTCTCATGCATGCGGTATACGGATAAAAATTCTTCAAAATACTTGATCTTACCTTCCTGCGTTCCGTAGATAATCAGGCATTGATCTACAGAAAACACCCAGTTGTCCACCCATTTCGGAAGTTTAAAGTTATTCCGGATAAAAAAGGTGGTGGTATGGGCAAAGTTAAAGGCTAAGTAATTTTTTAAACTTAGTGGTTTCCTGAAATCAAACAGCTCCCTGTTGGCGACAAAATTTTGAGTGGTTTCAAAAAGGAATTTATAACGCCCGACGCAAGTATTATAATCCTTATTGGCCTCGAGGAAGTCAAATTGCTTCTGTGTCTTGTAAGGGTCAATCCAGTAGTCGTCTCCTTCACAGAAAGCCAGGTAAGTTCCTTTCGCTACAGATAATGCCTTATGGTAGTTCTGGGCCATGCCCAAATTGGGATCATTCTTGAAATATACGATTGCATGGCCATTAGGATGGGTCTTTACTATTTTATCGACGATCATTTCTGTATCATCCGGCGACTTGTCATCTGCCACAATCAGTTCCAATACACCGCTAAATTGCTGATCAAGCACACTGGTGATAGCCTGCGCTAAATAATTTGCCTGTTTATAGGCGGGCATGATCACACTTACATCAACATTACTCATATTATTCTTTTACTTACGGGGTGATTGCAAACTGCAAAAAGGCTGTTCTATCTCTCATAATCGTCCTGTATCCTGATGATATCGTCTTCACCAAAATAACTTCCCATCTGAACTTCTATAAATATTAAAGGACTTTCTGAAATGTTACCTATCCGATGTTTACTGCCTAAAGGAATCTTAATTACTTCCCCGGGCTGCAGTCTTATTTCCTGGCCGTCTAAAACCACCAATGCCGTTCCCGACACAATCGTCCATACTTCTTCACGGAATTTATGGTACTGATAGGATAAACGTTGATCCTGATTGACGACGATCTGCTTCACCTTACAGTAATCACCTTCCAAAAGTACCTCGTAAGTTCCCCAGGGCCTGATTCCTTTTTCCAGAGACATAGCTAAAAAATTAAGTTTAGGTTTATTCAAAATTTATGCAAAAATAAGTAAATCTGTATACTGCGCTTCTTTTGAAGCACAACATAGGCACTATTTATATAAAAATCATTTAAGTTTCCGGCCCAATAGCCTTTTCAGCACAAATTCTATATTTATAATAAATTTTGTAAGCTTTTGAAAAGTAGTTTTTAAAGGACCGCGTATTGGATACAGTGTTTCTTTTTTCAAGCGCGCTATCACTTCTTTTACAAAATTATGATCCAGCATGGCAGGGTCTTTGTAAATAATAAAAAGCAGATTCCATACTACAGAATTATAATTCTTCCGGATCAGGTATTGAGCCTGGGCTGTAGTATAATGTGTCATTTGACGCTTCATCAAACCGGCAACGATAACCTCGTCCATCAGGTATTTTTGCTTTTTAGCCGCAGTCAGCTGATTCGTTACAGAACCCGGATGCTGAAAATAAAAATAACCAACCTCTTTTGTAAAAATTACTTTTTGAGCAGCCAGCATCCAACGTAAACTTACTTCAACATCCTCGTGAGTGATTCCTTCTACAAAAAAAAGTTCATGGGTCAATATAAAGTTCCTGGCAGCGAGAAAGATACAAATAGAAGAAGGTTGATAACCAGAATCCAGGTATTCAATTCCAGACTGCAATATATTATACTGAGAAAGCTGCTGCAATCCTTGCCCCTGCAAATTTCCAGAGGTATCGATATATCTTAAATCAAATGCGATAAGCTCCAATGCTCCTTTCTCTGCTTGCTGCAGCAATGATTCAATGATAGTAAAATCCATTTTATCATCCGCGTCCAAAAATGCTAAATATACTCCGGTAGCATTTCTGATACCGAAATTTCTGGCAGCTGCTGCCCCGCCATTGCTTTTATCCAGTACACGGACATTTTGAGCTTCAGTGGCAAATTGTTGCGCTAATGCCATTGTATTATCTTTTGAACCATCATTAACCAAAAGGATTTCAATATCCGTTCTGTTTAATAGTGGAATTACATTTTCTCTTAATGAGAAAAAATGAGCCCCTGCATTATACATAGGTACAATCAGGCTCAATCTGGGAGCGTTATTCATGAGCGCAGTTTAAAATAATTTTTCATCAACATATCTGCAAGTCTGAACCGCCCTTTAACTAATAGTTTCTTAAATAAGGCAAAAAAAGCATTAAACGGGTGAAAATAAACGCTATACAATTGCCAATCTTCCGGAGTAAATAGATGCAGGTTGGCTAATCGTTTGTTTTTATTTTCAGACAAGGTATAATTACTGATCAAGGCATCATTCATATAAACAGCCAAACGTTTGTTAATCAGCTCAATATCTGTTCCGAAATTGGTAACTGTAAAATCTGCAAGCGCCCTGAAAGGCAGATAGGAAAATTCAAAGCTCCTCTTTCGGGTAGTTATAGAAGCCTGATTTTCAAGATAGTTATAATCAACATTAGCAATAAAACAGATTTTTCTTGCACGCTTTATATATTCAAATATAAACAAAGTATCCTCATACAAACTAATAGTTGTATTAAACCAATCCTCTTTCCGGGCAAGTATATCTTTACGGAATAATTTTGCCCAGCAGTAACCGTAATCCTGTAAATGATGCTTATTGAAAAGAGCTGGGTAATCATTAGCCGTTACGATGTCCGACTCAAATTTTTTAGTATAAAGTACCGTTCCGGAATTGTCCACCCGCTGATAGCCCGCCACAACCATATCAATATCCGGCGTTTGCTCATAGGCCTGCCATAAATGCTCAAAATATGTTTTACAAAGCCAGTCATCACTATCTAAAAAAGTAATCCATTCCGCATCAACATAAGTCAAACCAGTGTTCCTGGCTGCAGATACCCCCCCATTTTCCTTATTAATCAAAACAAACCGGGGATCATGTGCCGTTAATGTTTTTATTATAGCTGCTGATTCATCGGTACTGCCATCATTGACCAGGATGACCTGAAAATCTGTAAAGGTTTGCTCCAGAACACTGCTGATACAGCGTTCAATATAAGCTGCGGCATTATAGACCGGGATTATTATTGATATTTTTGGCATAATTTGGAACTCCCTTATATTTCAGCTATTACTACAAATATGTTAATGTTTCTTGATAAGGATTACAGTTTACTTCAAGCGGGTGATTATCCTTGCCGGTAGTTTCTGATCTATTTTAGTAAATTGTAAAAAATCTTTCAGGCCTGCATTTGGAATTATCCAGGACAACAGCAGATATACCAATCCAAACACCGGGAGCGTTGCCGCTAAAATTAAAAAGCTGCTTTCTATTCTTTCACTCAGGAAATGATACCAGAAATACAGGGGCACCGCACTTAGTATGGAGACCATAAAGCAGGGAATAAGCGTGCTTACCTGCTCCCATATGGTACTTTTAATAATAAATGTGCAGTACTTGAAACTAATGATCAATTCAATGATGAGTATCAGTATATTCACCCAGATCAGGGAGTAAACATCACCGCCGATCGCTGCAATAAATATCAGGATGATGCTGATCGTCTTTTTCAATACATCAGCTTTCAGTCCCAGCTCAGAGCGGCCGGTAATATTGATTACATATAAGCTGATCATATTTAATGAGTATAACACACTCATTGATGCCAATATCTGGAAATAGCCTATGGCAGTTCCCCATTGCCCTCCGAATAAGGTACTGATGATTGCATGCGCAGCGATCGTACAAAATGTAGCAATAGGCGCCATGACAAACATCAGCATTTTTAAAACCCTTAAATAAGTATGCTTCAATTCGTCGACATCAGTAGATTTTGAAGCAAATAAAGGTAATGCTATACGATTGATGGCTCCGCCTATAGAGAAAGCGATCATCATGGCCAGCTGATTGGCCCTGTTATATTGCCCTACAAGCCCTGCCGAATATTTTTTACCTATAATAACATTATAAATACCGCTAAAAATAGTCAACAGAATGGTTGACAGGGCTATCTTATAGCCAAATTTAAAATGTTGCTTAAAAACTGAGTTATCAAACCTGAAATCCGGACGCCAGGAAGATTTGTACCAAAGGTAAACCATAGTTATGGTTGGCGTACTGATACTGATAGCCACTAAACTCCAGACCCCAAAACCATTATAGGCTAAGAACAAACCCAGTAGACCAGAGGTAATATTTCCGGTGAGGGCTATGAAAGTAATGGGTTTAAAATTAAAACTTTTCTCCAACTGCACTTTTTGTACAGACGTTATGGCTACCAGAATAATCGAAATAGAGAAAACCCTGATAATAGGAACAAGACGGGGTTCTTCAAAATAACGGGCGATCAATGGCGCACAAAGGACAATCAACAGGTAGATAACAACAGAAGAGATCAGGTTGTATATAAAAACTGAATTATAATCGGCGTCCTTATTCTCATATTTACGCATCAGAGATGACTCCAGTCCGCTGTCAATAACCAACTGGGCGATGGAAGTCACAAATGCGACCATAGCTATAAATCCCGTTTCCTCCGGTGTTACAATCCGGGAAAGAAAAGCGGTAATAAGTATGGTGACGATCTGTGTGCCGAAGCTCTGAACTATTGTCCAGATGGTACTTGATAATAGATTCCTGTTCTGTGCCGGTTCACTCATAACTGCGGAAGCTTTGTCATATCGACATGTTTAGTGGTATAGACTACCACATCTCTGATGTCTAAAACATTGTTGATCACAGAAGTATTACTTCTGCGCTTCATTAAGCCCAGTTTTTGCAGATTACGAAGAATAAGTGATTTTACTTTATGCTTTTGGTTAATGTAATTCAGGTGTTTTTTATATCCTTCAAAAGCTTTCATTTCTTCAGGACCAAAGTTCCTGTCTCTAAAACAGCTTTCGAGTTCTTTATCTAATGTTCCCAGAAACTGCTTATCCATAACCATAAATTCATCATTAATATGCGCGTAGTATAATGGGAAATTGATATCATTGATCAGGTCCTCTCTGCCATTCTCTTTAAGAGACTTTAATAACGATTCGGTCCATACTACATAAGCACTATAGATCTTAGGAATAGCTCCTTCGAGCATATAGCCGTCCCTATGCTTCAAGTGGGGTGCATCTTTAATATGGCCGACATGTTCTTTAGCAATAACGCCATAAGTAGTACTAGCCCGGCATGCGCCTAATATTGAGAATGGTGCATCAACCGAATAATTGTTTTCGATATTAATAGATAATGCAGCAGCAGAATAAAGATCCGGGCTTACACCGCCAAAATAATGACCCGTTTTTGCCTTTATTCTATCCATGACTGCTTTCTTCACAATACCATGATAAACTTTAGACAGATTATAGGCCTGGTAAGCTACTGTACCGTCGGCCATAAAACGTTTTAAATTCGCGGTATTGTTATGTGCTGTAACTTTAAAGGTAAATGATTCCGGAACCAACAATTCTCCGGTAATCAGTTTTGGATTATCTTCAATCGGCCAGATGTAATTTATGGTACTTGAGGAGGATAAAGATTCAATATCATTATCCTTCATCCATTGTGCCCAATTGGCACAATTAGGTAAAATGGTATCATCATCCCCGATAAACACGACATATTCTCCTGTAGCCAGGTCCATCGCTTTATTAAAATTTGCGATGGAAGATACCGGGCCATTGTCGTAAGTATATTTTACTGCCGGATCTGTCAATGTTGCTACATAATCTTTTACTTTAGTAGTGGCACTATTATCAGCTACTGTAATCTCGATTCTTGCATCTCTATAAGAAAGAATCGAATCTATAGCAGCAATACAATATTGTTCCCGGTCTTTAGTCGCTATGATAACGCTGAGTAAAGGCTTTTCCATTTATTTAGTTTTATTTTCCACAATCTATTGCATTAATTAAATACAACATTAATCATTCCATTTATGCAAGCGTATTTATAAAAACCGATTGTATCTGTCTGCAATTATATCACTACGTTATGCCAAAGAGCAAACCTAAATTAGCTTATTAGTTTTAGTCGAAAGTAATAATCACTGTTGTCCGTTTTTCCAGGAATTAAATAAGCGGCATAGATATCAGCCTATTACTATTTTATTTTTTGACTAATTACTTCTTTTATAAGCTTGAAGTTGAGCATTTCAGAAATTTCTTCATCATCAAATTGCATATCAAACTCTTCTTCTAATGCAACCACTAAATTCATTAAATTTATTGAATCCCAATTTTCGACTGAGTCCGGGCTTGTTTGGTCATTTATTTCTTCAACTGAAATTTCAAATACTGCAGCCATTACATTTTTAATTCTGTTTTCCATTATTTTAATATTTAATATCTATATACTTTAAGTTAGTTGAATTATACTTGTCAATTTCTAGAAAATACTCAGTCTTCATCTCATTAATATTCAAAATATTAAATTGCAGCTTATCATAAAACTTCTCTACCTGAACATTTTTCAATGTTTTAATATAAGAGGAGTAGAGTATTTGTATATTCATTTTCCTCAAATCATCCACAAGAAAATCCATGAAAGCCAATTCAATATTCCGACCAATCACTCTACAGCTCATTAAAAATGAATCTATTTTTGCACTATTGCTAAGTTTATCAGTAATAACGATACATAGGCCCGTAATACCGTTATCCCCAAATTTGTCCGCGACCGAAAAGGTATAAATTAATGTTTCTCCACTATCTATAAATGATTGAATATCCGTCTCGGTGTATCTTTTTGTGGTTAAGTTAAATTGATTTGTCTTTTGAGTTAATTGAGACGTTCTCGGAATTATTTCTGAATTATTTTTCTGAATAGTAACATTTAACTGTAGTGAAGTGAGGTAATCCTCAATATTGTTAAAGCTTTTTTCAAAATTTTTCCGTTCCACCTGCTCTTTGTACATATTTACCTTATTTAAATCTTCATCCGTCTGAGACAAATTATAAAACAGGTTAAGATTACTACGAAGCATTTGAGGATATTCATATAACCTTTCAGGAACTTGTAATACGGAAATCTCAGGTAAGGTTTCTTTGATTAAATTAATTTCAAAAGAAGAGTCGTCCACAAAAACGATACTATTCAAGCCAATATTTAATTCTTTAGCGATTTCTTTCAGGTTGGTTGCCTTATCCAGCCAATTAACTTTTTTGATGGTTATATTTTCATCTTTTATAAGCATATCCGGGTGGGAGTCGATTACCGTTTGAACATCTTCAGGATTATTTTTACTACATAGGCCTAATAAAATTCCTTTTTTATTTAGTTCTAACGCAATACTTTGGATCTCATTAAATATTTTACCATATTTTGAGTCTGAGGCCATCTGTATACCATCCGTGCCATCTTCCCCTAATATTCCTTTCCACAAGGTATTGTCACAATCGAAAATTAATGCTTTTTTAGCCTTTCCATTAGCTGCCATTGTAAATGGCAGAATTGATCTGGTGTAAGTTTTAAAAAAGTTAACGGTATATAAAGCTTTGGACGAATAGTAATATCTGTAATCGATACTGTTTTCCAAGCCAGTATTGATTAACGATTTTTCAATATTTATTAGCTTGACATTTTTAAAAGAAAGTGTTGCTAAAAATTCATTCAATTTGCTAGCTAAAACCTCTAATCTATTGTCATTCACGCTGTGACTGGCAAAAGAAGTTGCCGTAAATTTATTAAAGAGTACAAGTTGTGTATTTTGCAGATTCCTCAACACTAAATCTATTTCTAATTTTGTCTTCTCTAAAAGCTCATTAAATTCTTTGTCATTTAATGAGTCAATTTTAAAATGCAGGCCATCAGTTAGATTACAAGTTTCCCAAAAAATAATCACCAATTTTGAGCTTGTAAACTTTAAACTATCCTGAACAATATTATCATAATCTCCAAATTCCACGTTAGCGTTTATGCCTTCCTTTCTTAAGGAAAACTCCAGGATTTCTTTCAGAGAATTAATTGTAATATTGGATAGTACAGTAACCTGGTAAGGATCTGAACTAAGCGATTCTTTTAATTGATTATTAAGCTTAATAATCTCAAAATATTTTAAATTTTCCATAATGTTATAACATATATTGACCACCATTTATCCTGATCGTTTCTCCAGTTATAAAATCTGATCTATCTGAAGCTAAAAAAGCTATTGCATTTGCAATATCGACAGGGTTCGCAATTCGTCTTAGCGGAGTTTGTGCTGCTGTAACCAATTTTACTTTTTCAGGAATATTGGAAATGAGTTCTGTATCAGTCATACCGGGAGAGATTAAATTCATTCTTATTCCTTTTGGTGCCAATTCAAATGCCAAGGCTTTTGTAAAGCCATGTAGAGCTGATTTTGCTGTAATATAGTGAAGCCAATCTGAATTAGGCTTTTCTATAGCTTGTGTTGTAATATTTATGATCTTGCCATACTTAGCTTTCTCCATAAAAGGAACAACGCATTTCATAATATTAAAAGCGCCCTTTATATTTATATCTATTTGATCCTGAACATTTTTCCACTCCAGGTCATTAAATTTTATATTTGGCAATGACACCGTAGAACAATTAGCAACAACAGTAATTGAATCAAAATTACGAATGATCTGGTTTATCATATCATTAACTTCGGATGAATTAGTTATATCAGAACTAACTATCATTGCTTTTACCCCAATATCTATAACCTCATTTTTTATTTCTTCAGCCAGCCTTTTATTGCTGTGATAATGGATTGCAATATCAAAACCTTCTTTTGCTAATTGTAGACACGCTGCTCTTCCAATACCTCCCGTGCCACCTATTATTAATGCAATCTTTCTCTTTAATGCTTCCTCAATTTCATACACTGGTTCAGCCATCTCCACCACCTTTACTTTTGAATAACCTGTAGTAACTTTCTGGTGATGTTGGTTGATAATTTCAATACTCAATTCAATAGAATTAGTTCTGTCAACCTTCTTAATAACTTCAGCCTTTACTGTAATAACATCTCCTACCCTAACAGGAAGTAAGAATTCAATACTTTGAGCATACCATAAAGCTCCGTCACCTGGTATTTTGGTACCAATTATTGTAGAAATAAATGATGCTCCCAGCATACCGTGAACTACCGGCTTCTTAAAACTTGTTTTGCTGGCATATACTTCATCAATATGGAGTTTATTATCATCGCCTGTTAATTCCACAAATTTAGCAACATCAGCAGCGGTAATCTTATGAGTAATTTCTGCCTTATCTCCTATTTGTATTGAATCAAATTTATTCATTTTATATTCGTTTTTACAAGTTTTGAATTTTTCTTGCAGGTACACCAAATACCTTAGTGTTTTCGTTTACATTATTCCCAACAAATGAAGAAGCTCCAACAAAGCTATTATTTTCTACAATAACTTTATTCATCAATACTGAGTTGGGTCCAACCCAAACATTATCTTTAATCTTTACTGTTCCTAAAAGAATTGTCCCATCTACAATTATTGTATTTTCGCCTACTTCGCAATTATGGGATATATGCACATGGCAATCAATTTTAGTATTCCTACCTATTTTAGTGTGCCCTACAAATAAGCTATTACAAATAGTGCTATTAGTACCAATAGACACATTATCCGCAATTGCCACACCTCCAACATGCCTGATAAGATAGGGTTCATGGCTTTCATTATATATTACCTGAAAACCTTCTGTGCCAATTTCAACATGTGATCCAATAACAACATTACTTCCTATGATAGAATTCTTTCGAATAACTGAATAAGGTCCGATTACAGTATTACTCCCTATCACAACATTCTCTTCTACAATAGCCGTATTATGAATTTTAGCAGTTTCGGAAATTTTTGATTGTGCTGACACATTATTATAAAAAACATTACTATCGATTAGTATATGATGCAAGGTGTAAAATTTTGTTTCCGGGTAATCCACAACAATGAATGAGGTACCTTCTTTTTCCGCTTCTGTAAGTTGATTATAATCCTCCTCCAAAACAAACATGGCTTTGACCGATTCATTTTCTAAAGCTTTTCTGGTAAAATTGATGTTTGTCGAATAAGATAAAATGAAACCGTATTCAGATTTATTGGTACAAAAATTTAACTCATTAATGATTTGGTCCTCACCAATTAAGGCCACGTTCAATAATACAGCGACTTCACTTAAACTGATTTTTTTATATTCCATTGTTATTATCATTTGTGAACCACCATCCACAAGGAATGGCTACAAAGTTTTGCATAAATTCAGTAACTCCTTTTAAGGGTATATAAGGTTTACCAAATACAGAATAAATATTGTTGTTTATATGAACACCGGTTGCGTAATAACCTGCATCTCTATATTTAAGTATAGCTGCCTGCTTATCCTGTCCGTTTACAAGCGTACCATAAACCCAGTAATTCGGCCGGTTACCGGGTAAGCTAGGTAGCGGATCGAATCCAAATGTCCGGAACAATTTTTCGTCCCAATTGGCCGCATTCCTGGTTTGTTTGTCCAATAATGCCGGCAAATCGGCGATCTGTTGATAACCTATAAATGAATTGATCTCACTCAATAAACCTGCATACCCTTCTAATTCAATGTCACATGCTGCGCTAATTTCCCCTGCATCTGTCCTGAATTTAGTCCGGTCAATGCCATAATCCCTGATTAACCTGGCTTTTTCAAACAAATCTTTATTATTAAAGGTTATCGCACCACCGTCAATAGTATTAGGCAAGCGTACCGTTTGGAATGAAAAAACAGTAATATCAGAACCAATATTGCCAATATAGTTATCGCCCACTTTTGAGCCGAATGCTTCAATAGCATCATCAACAACCGGTATGCCAAACTCTTTACCTATAGCATTAACCGCTTTGGTATCACCGACATAACCACAAAAGTGATTATGAAATATTGCCTTTGTCTTACTTGTTATTTTGTTTCTCAGATCGGCCATATCCATAGTACCGGTAGCCGGATCAACATCTACCCAAACCACTTTTACACCTTTCACCGCAAAAGGCTGGTTAGAGGCCAGGCAACTTACCGGGCTTGCTAACACCTCATCTTCTGCTTGCACCCCTAATACGGAAAGAACCATCAGCATGGCTGTATTGTAAGAGGAGGTAGTTAAAAGATATTCATTACCCAGGAACCGGGCTAAAGCAGTTTCAAACTGGCGGCCGTACTTTCCGAATGCAAGGCTTCCGGAATAAAGTATCTGCTCCAGCTCCGGCTGCAATCCTTCAGGCATATATGGCTTGTAAATAGGTATCATTACCAGCCTTTTTTAATTACATCAACCATCCTTTCCCGATCTTCCGCAGTGAGCCACCAACCACAAGGGATATGCACCATTTTTTCATAGAAAGCATCAAACACCGGTAATTCAACTTTTGATTCCGCAAACAAACTATGGCGGTCATTCCTTAAATGAAGTTCTGAGGCTGTAATACCTTGCTCCTGCATCATTTTCACGAAACCTGCACGATCATCAACCTTCATGGTGTATAACCAATAAGAAGGTTCTGTATTTGGATTGTAATCCAGCAGCCCCACCCCGGCAATACCCTGAAGCGCCTGATCAAAGTATTTACCGTTGTTGATATAATTTCCTACAATTTCTTCTATATATTTCAATTGTACCAGGCCTACTGTAGCATTCACATTATTCATATGATACTTATAGCCGGGTGTTTTGATATCATTATCTAACCTTGCTACTTTCTTATCCAGGCCAAACCAGCGCAACAGTCTGCCTTTGTCGTAATCCTCCTGCGATTTCAAAGCCAGAATACCCCCATCAATAGTGGTCATATGCTTGATCGCCTGCAGGGAAAAGATAGAAAAAGGCGCATTGCTCCCCACTGGTTTACCATTATACCTGGCACCCAAAGCATGAGCGGTATCTTCTATCAGCGGGATATTAAACTCTTTACTAATAGCATTAAAAGCATCCAAATCGCAGACCATACCTGCATAATGGACCAGCATAATCGCTTTAGTCTTATCTGTTATTTTTGATCTTACACTTTCCGGATCTAACAGCCCGGTATTAGGCTGAACGTCTGCCCAAACGACCTTTGCGCCAACAAGTTTGATAGCCACATTGGTCGGCTCCGCAGTTAAAACCGTGCTGATCACTTCATCTCCCGGCCCTACTCCCGCAAGTAACAGTGCAATATGCAAGGCTGCTGTTCCTGAATTCAGCGATAAGGACAGTGGGTTTTGTATATAGTCACCAAATTGTTTTTCAAATTCATACACCTTTTCGCCTTCGGCGATATAACCGCTATAAAGAACTTCCTGCAAAGCCGGCATTAACACTTCCGGCTCCGGGATAAATGGTTTTACTATTGGTATCATTTGTTGATTATGTTTATAAGCTGCTTAAACGTTGGCTAATTCTGATTTTACGTAGTCCAGTGTCAGCAAAAGGTCTTTCATTTTTTGGACATCCAGGCGATCCGTATTATGAGAATTATATTCTTCCTGTACCAGTTTGCTTGCTTCCTCCTGAATATATTTAGCGTAGTTAAGATCCCTGTAGTCCGCGGGGATTCTGTAAAAATCACCCAGGTCTTCTGCTTTAGCCATTTCTTCTTTTGAGCAAAGCGTCTCATAAAGTTTTTCCCCGTGCCGTTCTCCTATTATTTTGAGCTCACTGGTCACATCAAATAACTCACAAATGGCCTTTGCCAAAACAGCGATCGTAGCCGCCGGCGACTTCTGTACAAAGATATCTCCGGCATGTGCATGTTCAAAAGCATATAATACCAGATCAACAGAATCATCCAGGGACATCATAAAGCGCGTCATCTCTGGATTTGTTACAGTCAAGGGCTTTCCTTCCTTAATTTGTTTTATAAACAAAGGAATTATAGATCCCCTTGAGCACATCACATTACCATAACGTGTAGCACAGATTACGCTGCCATTCCGCTTCATGCGGGCATCCCGGGCTTTATCAATAGTAACTTTTTCCATCATTGCCTTTGTCATACCCATAGTGTTAATAGGGTAAACGGCTTTATCTGTACTCAGCATAACTACTTTGCTTACTTTATGTATAGCAGCAGCTTCCAATACATTTTCTGAGCCCAGAATATTCGTCTGGATCGCCTGCATCGGATAGAATTCACAGGACGGCACCTGCTTTAAGGCAGCAGCATGAAATACATAGTCTACTCCGTCCATGGCATTCCTGATACTATTAAAATCCCGGATATCTCCTAAAACAAAATTTAGTTTATCGTTTTGGTATTCAATCCGCATATCTTCCTGCTTCTTTTCATCTCTGCTGAAGATCCGGATCTCTCCCAGGTCTGAATTCAGAAATCCTTTAAGCATTGCATTACCAAAAGAGCCGGTGCCCCCGGTAATCATAAGTACTTTATCTTTATACATAATCAATAGATTAAAACTTAGAGCTGACCATCCACTTCAAAAGGCAAAAGTCCTTTCACATCATAGATTATAGCATTTTCTTTAATTAATGAAGGGTAATCCAGTTCCAGGAAGACCTGGTGAGCCACTCCCACAACTATGGCATCATATTTCGCTTCAGGAAGCTCCTTCGCGATATCCAGACCAAATTCTTCTTTTACTTTTTCAGGATTCGCCCAGGGATCGAATGTTGTTATATGGATACCATATTCCGCAAGGTAACCGATCACTTCAACAATTTTGGAATTACGACTGTCTGTACAATTCTCTTTAAAGGTAATGCCTAACATTAGTAATTCGGCGCCTTTCACCAGGCAACCTTTTTTGATCATCTTTTTCACGATCTCTGCCGCGATATGCTCTGCCATACTCTCATTCAACCTCCTGGCGGCAAGTATCAGTCCCGGGTAATACCCCTCCTCTTTAGCTTTCAAGGCCAGATAATAAGGATCTACGCCTATACAATGCCCTCCTGCCAATCCGGGTTTATAAGGCTGAAAGTTCCATTTGGTTCCCGCCGCCTTTAATACCTCTTGTGTCGGTATGTCGAGTTTATTACAAATCTTTGCTATTTCATTGACAAAAGCGATATTAATATCCCGCTGTGCATTCTCAATTACTTTCGCTGCCTCGGCAACTTTTATACTTGGTGCTAAATAGGTTCCAGCAACAATTACTTTAGCATATAAGGCATCCACAAAAGAGGCGACCTCTCTTGTACTGCCTGAAGTGATCTTTACAATTTCCTCCACCTTACGGGTTTTATCTCCCGGGTTTATCCTTTCCGGAGAATAACCTGCAAAAAAATGCGTATTAAATTGCAAACCTGACTGTGCTTCAAGGACCGGAACACAGTCTTCTTCAGTACATCCCGGGTAGACGGTAGACTCATAAATAACGATATCGCCTTCTTTTAACACGGTGCCAATCTGGGCACTTGCCATCTTAAGCGGCTCCAGATTAGGCTGCTTAAACTGATCAATAGGAGTAGGTACTGTTACGATAAAAATAGTGCAGTCTGCTATATCCTCGAGCTTGTCTGTAATAACCAGCCCGCTTTGCTGCTCCTGTACAGCTGCATCTGCCATTACTTCCTTTAACTCATCATATTCAATCTCCAGCGTTTCATCGTTGAATGCCGTTAATTGCTTAACCCGGCGCTTATCGACGTCATACCCTACGACGCGGTAATGTTTGGCAAAAGCAACGGCTAGAGGAAGCCCTACATACCCTAGGCCGATTACCGCAATTTTATTAAATGCTCCAAAAGTCATGTTCCGTCTCTATCCATTTATGCTTAACCGATTCCCGGGTTCGGGGATGGTTAATCCTGTTTGTATCTTTTCTTTATTCTGCCAAAAAATGATTTCGGAGTACTTTTATGCGTATTAAGACCGCTCCCCCCGCCATCTTCTCCATAACCATAGCCATAACCGTAACCATAGCCATAGCCCTGGGAAGTATTTATCTGGGCATCATTCATCGCTACAACGAGGCGATTCATTTTCTTATTTTGAACAATATCTTTGATTATATTGATCTGCTCTTTGAAGGTATAATTATACCTTACAATGAAAATAGTAGAATCTACAAATTCATTTAAGTTAAAGGCGTCCGAAACCTGCCCTATAGGAGAGGAGTCTAACAGTACATAATCAAATTCCTGCTTTAGCTGAGCCATCATATGTTTCAGTTTTTCACTGAGCATCAATTCAGAAGGATTTGGAGGAATCGGTCCGGCGCCCATAACATAAAGGTTCCTGGAACCAGGTACCTGATGTATGATTTCCCCTAAGGATATAGTGTTATCAATCAAATAATTGGTAATTCCTTTCGCTGCTTTCATACCAATACCACTCAGCATTTTAGGTCTCCTGATATCGAACTCCAGCATCAAAACCTTCTTATCGGTTAATGCCAGGCTCGCAGCAAGATTGGTAGTAAAAGAAGTTTTACCCTCTCCGCTCATGCTGGAGGTCACCAGTATTACTTTGTGACTTTCATTATGATGCAGGAAGCGTAAATTTGTCCGTACCAGCCTGTAAAGCTCGGAAATAGGATCCCGGGAACCTTCTTTTACAATCAGCATCTCCTCAAAATCATGATGGTTGATTTCGCCGATAATAGGCACATCGATTACCGACAAAACATCATTTGAAGTGGTTACTTTATTATTCAACAGATCTTTCAAAACGATCAGAGATATAGGCAACAACAGCCCCAGTAAGGAACCCAGTAAATAAACATTTTTAGTATTAGGCGCGATCAGGCCTGCAGTAGTCGCCACATCGATTACTTTAGAATCTGCATCAGTGGCCGCTTCTAATATCTGGGTTTCTTCTTTCTTTTGCAACAGGTAACCATAGATCTGGGTTTTGATATCATGCTGGCGCATAATGCCCATCAAACCTTTCTCAATCATCGGAGCAGATCTCACTTTACCTTCAAGAGAGTTAGACGTTCCGAGCAAGCTATTTTTTCTCGATTCAAAATTCCGTTTTAAAGAACCGATGTTATTATTAATAGAAACTCTGAGGTTTCTTAACTGTGCATCTAGCTGTTTGATCTGTTCACTTCCTTCTTCCACCGTTGTTAATTTCTCCCGGCGTTGCAGTTGCAAGGTTTTATATTGCTCGATATAACCACTTAGTACCGGATCTCCTATCCCCCCGGTACTTGGCGCAATAATGTCCGAATTACTTCCGGAGAAATGGCCCTGCAAAGAATTCAACTGACTTATTTTATCGTCAAAGTCCTGTCTTTCCTTAGTAAGTTCTGAAACCTGCGAACGCGCAATGGTTGCACTACTATTATCATTTAAGGCAGTAACACTTTGATATTGGGCCGCCTCTTTCTCAACGTCTCCCAATTCTCCTGTAAGCAACCTCAGGCGCTCATCAATGAAATTGATCGTATTTTTATTCGTAATATTTTTATTTCTGATATCTTCACTGGAATAAACTTCCATCAGTTTATTTAATACGTCTACAGATCTTGCAGGTAAGGCATCCACCATACTCAACTGTAATACATTTGTTCCGGAAATATTATTAACCTGAAGACTAGATCCCAGGACGGAAGCCATCACGGATGGTGCTAATACATTGATATCAAAAACGCCTTTGCTATGCCGCCACCTGTTGCTCACCATGAAATCACCTGAGGCCGTTTTAAAAGGCCGGCCAAATTGTGCAACATATTTTTTTCCGTTCTCAGTCCAGTTAAATTTATCTGAATCAATATACTCAAGGGTATATGTCTTACCATAAGCCACAGAGTCCGGGGCGCCAAAAATGATCTCAAAAGGCAATTCATTCCGGTAAACCTCCACTTTTTTCACATTTCCTTCCGCTATAAACGTTACATTCAGATCAAGTTCTTTCACAACGGTTTCCATCAGTCCACGGCTTTTCAGGTAGTAAATCTGGGAACTTATTTCCAAGCCACTTCCTGATCCGGACATACCATTTTTTGCCAGGTCAGAAAGACGGGATTCAGACTCACTCTTTTTTACAAGGAGAGAGGCTGAGGTCTGATACATTTTTGTAGCATAGCGCAAGTAGACAAAGCAAATACTTAAAGCGATAAACACACAAAAAGCGATCAGGTACCAATATTTAGCTATTTTACGCACCCAATCCATTATATTGAAAGAAATATTCTTATCTGGATTCGTGATATCGAGGTTCTGCTGTTGGTCCATTATTTAGTAAGATATCTTAAATTAAAATACAGGTTCAATAAAGAAAGCGAACTACCAAGAATACTGAAACTCAGGTTGGTAATTTCTATGCCCCTCAGGGCCCCTCTAACCTGCTTTTCTTTTAAATTAGTCGGGTAAACAATTACCATATCATCCTGACGCAAATAATAATAAGGAGAATGAATTACAGCAATATCGTTTAAGTTAAGAAATGCATGTTCCTTTTGCCCATTATTGGTCCTGATTACCAAAACTTCATCCTTTTTACCGGTACCGGCAATTTCTCCCGCCCTTCCTATTGCTTCTAAAACACTCGTTTTACGGTCTGTTATATTTATGGGGCCCGGGCTGCCAACTTCTCCCATAACAATAACCTGGGCATTCAGAAGCCTTATACTTACAATTGGGTTTTTAGCCTGGGTAGCAATTTTTTGTGTAATGATGATTTGCGCCTCTTCTAAGCTTTTACCCTGAAGATTAAGCTTACCGATCAAAGGCAGCTGAACATTACCTTTTGAGTCCAGCTTATAACCATCTGTCTGTAACACTCCAGTCCCTCCCCCAGGGTTGGTGGCACTGGTCAATACCCCCTCATTAAACAACACATTCGTAGTCTGATCCATGGTACTCACCCTGATCGAAATCACATCACCCGGCTTTAACTTCTGATCAGCTTCCTCGCTGACGGCATCCTTTACTATATAAACACTGTCTTTAGGCAGGTTATTAAAATAAGAAAATGATTTCTTATCTTTAGAGGTCGCGCAAGAGGCCAGGATAACAGGAAGTAAAAATAAGATTGGTATTTTCCGGATCATAAATGCTAGTATAAAAAATGAGGTTTTATATATAAAAAAGTAAGCTTAAGCTATATTTTTAACCTGACAATCAAGCCATATTATAAAATTTACGCAAAGATAGTTTTTTAATTATTCTTTGTAAAATATCTCTGGCTTTTCATGGATCAATAACACGCTTATAACTTCGCTGCGGAATAAATCCGCTCAATGAGCTGAACGACCGCAAGCCCTTCTTCTGGAGTAGTTGTCATGACACTCTCATTATTCACCACATCTATTACATTTTGGATCAGTAAATTGTGATTCGAAGCAGACCCTTTATAAGTCCCATAATCATTTCCTGCCGGTGATGGAGGCAGCTCGGGCATTGTATAATGATCTATATGGCAATATTCCACTTTATCCATATACTGCCCCCCGATCTTAACACTCCCCTTTTCGGCTATTATTGTAATAGAGCTCTCCATATTCCTATCCCATACGGAGGTCGAGAAATTGATGGTACCGATGCCTTCTTTCAAAAAATCAAATTGTACGATCCCGCTATCTTCAAACTCTGTAGCATCCTGATGATTGAAATCATACAAACGTGTAGCAATATGTTTTACATCACCAAACAGCCAGTACATAATATCTATAAAATGTGAAAACTGGGTAAATAATGTACCGCCATCCAGAGACTTCGTACCATGCCAGCTACCTTTTTGATAATAGCGCTCGTCCCGGTTCCAATAGCAGGAGACCTGTACCATATAAAGCTTGCCCAGCATTCCTGAAGCTACCACTTCCTTTATCCAGGCTACAGGTGGCGAATACCGGTTTTGCATTACAACAAAAATTTTCCGGCCTTTTTCCTTTGCCAAACTGATAACCTGCTCCGCATCAATTGAACTTAATGCCATCGGTTTTTCAATAACCACATCGCTTCCTGAAATTAATATTTCTTTTGCCAATGAAGCATGTAAGCCATTGGGTACCGCAATATTAACTACATCATAAATCAAGCCCGCAGCTAACAGCTGGCTGATATTATTAAAGAAGGGCACCCCAAAATGATCTATACCCAGGGAAGTTTGTTCCTTAATATCAACAAGAGCAATCAGCTCAGCATCTGGATTAGCCTGGATCATTGCAGCATGCCGTTTCCCTATATGCCCACAACCTATAACAACAAATCTTACTTTACGTTTCATTGAATTAATTTGACCTCACCTTCCGATAGACAATAAATTTCGCCGGTCTCTTTACAAATGGCACGATCATCGCTATCAAATGACAGCATATGTCCGGCGCGGCTCACCCAACCTTTCTGTATGCCCGGATTACCATATACAAGAGCATAATCAGTAACATCTCTGGTAATAACAGATCCGGCACCAATTAATGCATAAGCGCCGATCCGGTTACCGCAAATAATGGTAGCATTGGCGCCGATACTGGCTCCGGTGCATACTTTTGTCAATTGATATTGATCTTTTCGCTCTATAGCTGCCCTGGGATTAATAACATTGGTAAAGACTACCGAAGGCCCTATGAATACATCGTCTTCACAAATAACTCCTTCATATAAAGAAACGTTATTCTGCACTTTCACCCCATTACCCAGCAATACATTATTGGCAAGAAAGCAATTCTGCCCTATAATACAATTATTTCCGATTTTTGCCGCCGGCATAACATGACTGAAATGCCAGATCTTAGACCCGCTACCAATCGAAGCGCCGGCATCAATAATCGCCGATTCATGTATAAATACCTGGTTTTCCATACCTTATCGGGCTAAACTTTCGAGGTATTTACCATAGCCACTTTTTTTAAGTGGTTCCGCAAGGCTTAAAAGTTGTGCTTTATCAATATACTTCATCCGGTAAGCAACCTCTTCAGGGCAACCAACCTTCAAACCCTGCCTGTTCTCAATGATTTGAACAAACTGGCTGGCTTCCATCATTGAATCAAATGTACCGGTGTCTAACCAGGCTGTACCTCTGCTCAACACGCTGACTTTTAAATTACCCTGCTCGAGATACACTTTGTTAATATCTGTAATTTCATATTCACCCCGGGCAGATGGCGCTAATGCTTTAGCTATGTTTACAACACTGTTGTCGTAGAAATACAATCCAGGAACTGCAAAATTTGACTTGGGGCTCAATGGCTTTTCTTCAATAGAAAGCGCATTAAAATGCTCATCAAACTCTACCACACCATATCTTTCCGGGTCATGAACCTGGTAAGCGTAAACTATGCCACCTTCAACATTGGTATTAGACTGCAGCAAAGTACCCATACCTGCGCCATAAAATATATTATCGCCTAATACCAAAGCGACTTTGTCATCGCCGATAAATGATTCGCCTAATACAAAGGCCTGTGCCAGGCCATTGGGCACCTCCTGGATCACGTATTCAAACGTACAGCCCCATTGTCTGCCATCTCCAAGTAGGCGTTGAAAACCTGCCTGGTCCTCAGGAGTAGTAATGATCAATATCTCTTTTATTCCGGCCATCATCAATACCGATAACGGATAATAGATCATTGGCTTATCATAAATGGGCATCAGCTGCTTACTAATACCTTTTGTAATAGGATACAAACGTGTTCCCGAACCTCCTGCTAATACGATACCTTTCATACTCGCTTATTTCGTTTTTAAAAATGGTAGTTCTAAATCTTTCTCTGAAAGTTGCAGAGCTTCTGCAGGAACACCCCAGTCTATATTTAAAGCAGGATCATCATACCTGATCCCGGCCTCTGCAGTTTTATCGTAGTAATTATCACATTTATAAGCAAAAATTGCTGTTTCGCTCAATACTGAAAAGCCATGGGCAAACCCCCGGGGAATATATAATTGCAAATTATTCTCCGCATTTAGCCGTATACTGAACGATTCGCCGTAAGTGGCAGAATCGGGTCTTAAATCAACGGCAACATCCAATACTTCGCCGGCAAGGACACGCACCAGCTTTGCCTGCGCACTAGCTCCTACCTGCATATGCAATCCACGTACCGTACCATAAGTAGAGAAAGATTGATTATCCTGTACAAAGTCACCATTAGCCTTTGTCAGTGCTTCAAATTTTGGTTTATTGAAGCTTTCAAAAAAGTAACCTCTTGAATCTTTGAAAACAGAAGGTGTTATAATAAAACAACCTCCCAGTTTTGTTTCCTCTGCCTGCATTATGCTTTATATTGATTTTCGTAATACTGCTGATACGCACCACTGGTCACATTATGCAACCATTCTTCATTAGCCAGGTACCAATCTACGGTACGTTCCAGTCCTTCAGCGAATTGCAAGCTCGGCTCCCAACCTAATTCTTCTTTTAATTTTGTAGCATCGATTGCGTAACGTAAATCATGGCCTGCCCTATCGGTAACATAGGTAATCAGCTTGGCTGATTCCCCATCTGAACGGCCTAACTTTTTATCCATGACGGTACATAAAAGATGGATCAGATCTATATTCTTCCATTCATTATGCCCGCCAATATTATAGGTAGTACCTGTAGCGGCCTTATGGAAAATCACATCTATAGCACGGGCATGATCTTCTACGAAAAGCCAATCTCTTACGTTTTCACCTTTGCCGTAAATAGGAATAGGTTTATTGTTTTTTATATTATTGATCGAAAGTGGTATCAGCTTTTCAGGAAAGTGATGCGATCCATAATTGTTAGAACAATTAGAGATCACGCAATCCATACCATAAGTATCATGATAAGCCCTTACGAAATGATCGGAGCTCGCTTTGGAAGCAGAATATGGACTATGCGGATCGTAGGCAGTCGTTTCTTCAAACATACCTTCTTCCCCTAATGTACCATAAACCTCGTCAGTAGAAACATGATAAAAACGATGTTGCTCATAAGCATCCTTCCAGGCATTCCTGGCCACATTTAAAAGGGTTACCGTTCCTACAACATTCGTCATTACAAAATCAAGCGGATCTGTAATACTGCGGTCTACATGGCTTTCCGCAGCTAAATGAATTACTGCATCCGGCTTATATTGATCAAACAATTGCGCCACAAATGAAGTATCGCAAATATCCCCTTTTTCAAACTTATAATTCGGTGCCGCCTCGATATCTTTCAGGTTGGCTAAATTCCCTGCATAAGTCAGTTTATCTAAGTTGACAATAGTATATTCAGGGTATTGGGTAACAAATCTCCTGACAACATGAGAGCCTATAAACCCGGCACCTCCTGTTATGATAATGGTCTTAGCGGACATTTCTTTATCTGTATTATGAATGAGCAGGAGTGTGCAGGATATCGACCAGCTCCGTCGCTGCTGTTTCTATTTGGTTCACTCCTTTATTGATTCTAGCATTAAGGTAATTATAAGCTACATACGCTACCAGTCCGATGATAAGACCTGTAGCAGAAGTAACCATTTTAGTATAAATACCTCCGGCAACACTATTGATAGAGAAAGCCGGGTCATGCTGGATATTGTAGAACATAACGATCATACCCACGATAGTACCCAGGAACCCGAATATAGGTGCGATACCGGCAATTACGGAAAGCGCACCCAGGTTTTTCTCCATGGCATATACTTCCAGTTTACCTGCATTTTCCATAGATTTTTCAATATGATCTATTGGCTTCCCGATCCTGCTTACTCCTTTAGCAATTACTCTCGGAGTAGCCGCATCGTAGTTCTTACATAATTGCTGTGCCCCTGAAATATTACCTTCCACTATCTTTTCCCGCACCCTGGACATAAAATCCTGAGGAATATTCAACATCTTCCGGATCGTAATAAAACGCTCAAAAAATACATAAACAGCGATAAGGCTACAAATGAGCAAAGGGATCATTAATACCCCTCCTTCTTTCAACAAATACCATAAAGACAAGGTTTCCTGTTTCGGAGCAGCAGCTTGCGGGGCGGCCGCAACGACATGCTGGGCTGTATCTACAGCAGCCTGAAGTAATACCGGGCTAAAATTCATTATATCTCTAAATTATTTTTGAATAGTACAAAAGTAAAAAAAATGGGTAAAAATTTCAAATTTACCCATTTTCTACCCGTATTTTACAATGATAAATTAGCCGATCTCAACTAATTCAATATCAAATACTAAATCTTTACCTGCTAATACATGGTTAGCATCTAAAATAACTGACTCCTCTTTTACTTCAGCAATAATTACAGGAAATACATTACCTTGATTATCGCTCAGGTGCATTTGCATGCCTACTTCTGGTTCAGAACCCTCCGGAAAGTCAGATTTTGGAAACTCCAGCATATTCTCAGGATTTGCAGGGCCATAAGCCTCTTCTACAGGAATATCCACTGTTTTTTTATCTCCTATTGTCATACCGATCAAAGCATCATCAAATCCTTTGATCACCTGACCCTGACCTACCACAAACTGTAAAGGCTCACGACCTTCTGAACTATCAAATGTTGTACCATCTGTCAATTTACCGTGATAATGCACTTTTACAGTATCACCTGCTTTTACTTGCGCCATAAAATGCTTAATATAATGTTTAAAACTGCCTGCAAGATATCTTATTAATTACTTTACGGCAAACTTTTATTGAAATACTTAAGGTATATAAAAAATAACTAATCCATATTAGTCTAAAATTAGGATTCCCGTCCTCATACTATAATCTCGTAACATTTATGAATTTGCTTGTTCCTGAAATCTTCCGGGATCGTTTCCAGGCTTATATCTTTGGCAGATTGCACGTTCAGCCTTGAAAAATCGGGGTTAAAATTCCTGAAATTATTAGAGAAATAAATCTTTGCTCCGGGATTACAGTGCTTCAGCAATAAATGCAGCATCGTAGGATGATCTCTCTGCGTATCCCAGGTACCACTCATTTTTTTACTGTTGCTAAAGCTGGGCGGATCCACGATCACGAGGTCATATTTTTCTTTAATATCCTCTTTCAGGAAAGTCATCACATCCCCCTGTACGAAGTTTTCGGCCTTCACCTCCAAACCGTTGAGCTCAAAATTATCTTTCGCCCATTGAATATAAGTCTGGGACAAATCTACAGTAACCACTTCCCTAGCTCCTGATGCCTGCGCATAAACGGAAAAAGAACCGGTATAAGCAAACAGGTTCAGCACACGCTTACCCTTTGCCTCAACCAGGAACCGGCTGCGCAAAGGTCTGTGGTCCAGAAAAAGCCCGGTATCCAGGTAATCACTCAGGTTTACCCGGAATTTCAATCCATTTTCCTGCACGACCATTTTATGTTGTACCGCAGCCACTTTCTCATACTGCTCTTCCCGCCTGGCCAATACCCGTCGATGCTTGACAAAAATCTTTTCAGCAGGAATATTAAGCACTTCAGCGATCACGCTGCCGGCCTCCGTCACATACTCATCCTGCTCTTCTATACTTTGATACCTGCTTAAATAGGCCGAGACGTGAATACAATCCTCATAAATATCCACGCAAAATGGATATTCCGGGATATCATGATCATATACTCTGTAACAAGTAATAGTGTTACGGTTCGCCCATTTAACAAGTTGCCTGAAATTTTTCTTCAACCGGTTGGCAAATGCTTCCATTCCGCTGTTCAATTATTTATCCAGGAACATAGTAAAAGAATCGCCTCTCAAACCGATACGCATGGCTTCCAAAGGAATTACTTCATTAGGAGCGATATTACCCAGGTTTACGTTGCAGCCCAAAAGATTCAGGAAATAAACCTGCTGTGCTTTCTGAGGGGCTTCCCAAAGGATTTTTTCTGCCGGAATTTTGGTCAGGATCTCCTGCACCAGGCCTTCTCTTACTTCTCCCGACCCCCGGTAAATACCAATATTACCGGCTTCCCGGGCCTCAGCAATAACGGTGGAAGAACCCGCATCCAGCTCTGCCTGCATCTGCTCGATCCATTTATAAGGCGGCATTACATTAGAGGCATCTTTGCTGCCCACCTCCGATAATACATTAAACCCTTCTGATGCCAGGCGGGTGATATAGCTACATTTCTCTGTATGTGGAATCGTGACAGAACCATCAGACACTTCCACATACTGTACGCCATATTCCTTTAAAATATTAATATAGTCATCCAGTTGATTTCTTACTAGGAACGCTTCAAACAAAGTTCCGCCAAAATACACCGGCAGGTCTGCCGCTGCATAAATGGCCAGCTTCTCTTTCAAATTTGGCGTAACTGCTGCAGTCCCAAATCCAAGCTTAATAATATCTACATGCGGTCTTGCGATCGACAAAAAATTGTTCACTTCAGGTATGCTCAATCCTTTATCCATTACCATGGTGATCCCATAATTGCGCGGCACAGCAGTGCGCTCCGGCATTTGCCCTAAATTGAAATTTATCATATTCCTTTATTAATTCGTCTGCAAAAGTACATCATCTCACCGAAAGCAATATCACTTAATCAGGCGACGTTCAAAAAGCTGGAAGATCGATCTGTTTTTGCCCTACCTTTGTCCCCATGCGTAACAGAAGTATTCCACCTCAGATACATGATGCTATTAGCTTCGACTTTAGCTTACAGCCTTGCAACCTCATCACTTGCGACAATAACATCCCTCTTTACTGGATTAATGCAGGGGCACAGGAAGTGATCGAGATCAGCCTGGTGTTTAAAGCAGGCATCTGGCACGAACCCCATAATGCGGTAGCACAAACTGTAGCTTCCTTGCTAAAAAGTGGTACGAGTACCCAAAATTCCCTGGCCATCAATGAAGCGATTGAATATTACGGGGCATCACTCAAAGTAAGCGCCAACAATGACTGGGCATTTGTCACCCTGCATTGCCTCAGCAAGCATGTAATCCATATATTACCTACCCTGCATGCGATCGTAACCGATGCTGCTTTTGCGGAAAATGAATTGGAGATCTATAAGCAAAATGCCTTGCAAAGGTTGGCGGTCAACCTCCGTCAAAGTGATTTTGTGGCGAACCGCAATATTGATGCTTTATTATTCGGACGGGAACATCCTTATGGGAAATATACTGAAGCTGCCGACATACAGGCCCTAAGCAGTGAGCAACTACGTGCTTTTCATAAGCTACATTATGCAGCCAATAACTGCCGTATGTTTGTTTGCGGTAATTTCACGGATGCTATCTTGACCGCAATAACAGAGACTTTCGGTAAAGACAATTGGAACGAAAGCCTTACTTATACCACTCAAAACATACCGGACATAGCGGGTAGCGACCAGCAGCTACTGCGCATTATCAATGATGAAACCAGCGTACAGGGTGCTATCCGGATGGCACGAATGATCCCTAAACGCAATGATCCTGTTTTTCCTGAACTTTTTGTGATGAATACTGTTTTCGGTGGCTATTTCGGCTCCCGGCTTATGGCTAACATCCGGGAAGACAAAGGCTATACCTATGGCATCTATTCCAGCCTGCTCAGCTATATGCATGCCGGCGTGATGATGATCGGGACTGAGGCCGGCAAAGAAGTCTGTGAGCAAACTGTTCTTGAAATCAAGAAAGAAATGAAGCTCATGCAGGAAACCCTGGTTCCGGAACAGGAATTATTATTGGTAAAAAATTACCTTTTAGGCAGCATCCTCGGTGACCTGGACGGTCCTTTTTCCATTATGCAACGCTGGAAAAACCTGATTCTTAACGACCAGGACGTTGATGTATTTAACCGGAATATCGAAATCTACAAAAGTATTTCCCCGGAAAGAATACAGGAACTGGCCCAAATGTATTTGCATGATGCAGCGTTCTATGAGCTTGTAGTGACTTAATTTTTCTTTTAAAAATATACCAAATAATAAAGTCGGACCTGAGCAGGTCCGACTTTATCGTATAATATAATCAATAGTGGATTAATCGTCTTTTTTCTTAGCTGCTTTTTTAGCAGGCTTTTCTTCCCCTTCAGCAGTAGCTTTTGTAGCTTTCTTAGCTGCTGCTTTTTTAGCAGGCTTTTCTTCCCCTTCACCTTCTTCTTTTTTAGCAGATTTCTTAGCCGCCTTTTTAACCGGTTTCTCTTCGCCCTCAGCTTCTTCTTTTTTAGCAGCAGTTTTCTTAGCCGCCTTTTTAGGAGCTTCTTCTGCTTCGCTGGCTTCGGATGCTTCTGTAGAAGTTAGTTCGATATCACCAATATTTTCCGCGCTTTGCTGATAAATTTCGAAGTTGAGCAGGTCATTTGCTTTCAGCAATTCATACCACTTCAACACTTTTTTAATATCGCTTACATAGACACGTTCCTGATCAAACTCCGGCAGTACCGTAGCAAAGTATTTTTTCAATTCATCATTAGAAGCTTTTTTACCTGAAAGTAAATCTTTAACAGGTGCATCATTGCTTTTAATTTGTTCTAACACTTCATGTAGACGTACATTTTCGCTATAGGTATAAATCTCAATACTTTCAAGTGGGGTCAATTGATGAACTCTTGAAGATACAAACTTAATACTCTTATCAGCCAGGCTACGCACCAACGCTCCGTCATTCTTTGTGCTTACTAATTGATAAAGTCCAGGCAAACCGGTTACAGCTACAATTTGTCTATATTCCATTTCAAAAATTTTAATACTATTTAATTTAGGTTTGCGAAAATAGGGTATTTTTTTCAAATCCCTGACAAGTTCAGCAAGAGATTAATTTTTTTGTTAAAATAATAGCTCATTTATATGGATCATTCAAATCCGCTATTCTGAACCGAAATGACAAATCTATTCGTTACTTTTGCTTCATGCTATTGGAAAAATTTTTAGCCCATGTAGGCGCTTACACGCTCATGTTGAAAGGTATGCTCAGCAAACCTGAAAACAAGAAAGTGTATTGGAAAGAGTTCATGCATCAATGTTACGATATAGGTTACCGTTCATTACCTATCGTGTTAATCATTGCAGCTTTCCTCGGCGCAGTTATGACTTTGCAGTCTGCTTACCAGCTGGTGAGTCCTGCAGTACCTAAATATGTCATCGCCCAGATTGTACGTGACTCGACGATCCTTGAGCTGGCGCCAACCATTATCAGCGTTGTATTGGCCGGTGTAGTCGGTTCTAAAATAGCTTCTGAACTGGGGAATATGCGGATCAGCGAGCAAATTGATGCCTTAGAGATCATGGGGATTAATACAAAAACCTTCCTGATCATGCCCAAAATTGTTGCGGCATTGATCATGGTGCCTTTCCTCATCATCCTGGCCATTATGATCAGCATGGTCGGTGGTTATGCCGCTGCCGCGCTTACAGGGGCAGTGCCTATTGATGCTTTTCATTTCGGATTGATTTCCGATTTCAAACCATTCAACATATTTGTTGCAATGGCCAAAGCGGTTGCCTTTGCCTTTATCATCTCCTCCATACCCTCCTATTATGGTTACAATGTAGAGGGCGGGGCCCTGGAGATCGGCAGATCTTCTACGACATCAGTAGTCGTCAGCTGTATCACCATCCTGTTCGCCGATTATGGCATTACAGCCCTTATGCTGAATGGTTAACACGACCTTAATGAGCGCGTTTTTTTTCATAAATGTCTTTTTATAGAATAATTTTGTTCATACATTATTATTTAAAACCAATTAATAAGAATTTACTTATGAAAATGAAAACCCTCGTTAAAACAGGCCTGATCGCCTTGCTGAGCTGGATCGCTACACCCATATTAACCCATGCACAGGCCGGAGAAGCTGCAGTATCCTACAATAAAACCAATGCCAACGGCTATGTAGTAAATGTTGAAGGGGATAAAGAAATCTTGAATGTCAGCCTGGACGACTATTTCAAAAAGGCTTTCAATGCAAAAGCTTCCACTTCAAAAGGCTTTAAAACATTCAAAGGAGTAAGCTGGCCGGAAGTAGCTGCTGACAAATTAGATGTATACTATAAAGTAGACGGTAAAAAGGGCAAGAATACTGTTACGGTATTAGT
>Ga0256787_1000010_pt1 | contig 47879 bp, 51 predicted proteins | sample MC6MC0938MT_FD_189994 | JGI IMG/M metagenome (GOLD analysis project Ga0256787, IMG submission 189994) | Metatranscriptome of enriched soil aggregate microbial communities from Iowa State University, Ames, United States - MC6-MC0938-MT... | ecosystem: Environmental > Terrestrial > Soil >... | reverse complement strand
GAGCAGGTAAATGAATATAAGCAGACACTGGGTGGCTTTGATGTTTTTCCGAATGATTTTACAAAAGATATTACGTCGGCGCTTAAATTACTGCGCATTGAAGGAGCCGTACTGAAAGGAGATGATTTTGTCGATCTGAGCAAGCTTACGCTAACCGTTCGCGATATCCTGCTTTGGCTAAAAAGACAGAACGGACTTTACCTGCGCCTGGAAGCCATAGCGATCCCGGTTATCTATCAGAAAGAGATCCTGAAGATCATTAATGAAACGGTGGATGAAGCCGGCGTGGTGCGCGACAGCGCTTCCCAGGAGCTGATGAAGATTCGCCATGATATTGAGAAGAAGCGGCATCAGTTGCGTAAAGTTTTTGAAGGGATCGTACGCAAATTAGGAAAGCAAGGTTACCTGGCCGATATCTCGGAGAGTTTCATGAACGGAAGACGCACTGTGGCCGTGGTCGCAGAGCAGAAACGAATTGTGAAGGGCATCATGCACGGAGAAAGTGAATCAGGGAAAACGGTTTTTATCGAACCGGAGGAAACGATCGAACTGAATAATGAGCTGTCTTCCCTGGAAAGAGAAGAAGGCCGGGAAGTGTACCGTATCCTTAAAGAGCTCACTGCTTCTCTAAGTATCTTCCACGAAGATTTTGAAGCCTATTTTAAAATGATCGGTATCTATGATTACATTCGTGCAAAGGCTTTGCTGGCAAGAGATATGGATGCGAGTATGCCGAGTATCAGCCCGCATCCCGGAACGCACCTGATCAAAGCTTATCACCCTTTGTTACTCCTGCACAATAAGGCCCAGGGCAAACCTACCTTTCCGTTAACGATATCGATCAATAAAGACAATCGTATACTGATGGTCAGCGGGCCGAATGCCGGCGGTAAAACCGTTTCGATGAAGACCATAGGCCTCTTGCAAACTATGGTGCAGGCAGGTTTACTGATCCCGGCAGATGATACTTCCGAGATCGGTATTTTCAAACAGATCATGATCCACATAGGAGATACCCAAAGTATCGAGAATGAGTTAAGTACCTACAGTGCGCACTTAAAGGATATGAAGTACTTCCTGGATCATGCGAATGGAAAGACTTTATTTTTCGTAGATGAGCTGGGCAGCGGTTCCGACCCTAACCTGGGTGGTTCTTTTGCAGAAGCCATTGTAGAGCAATTGTCCAATAAGCAAGCAATGGGTATCATCACTACCCACTACCTGAACCTGAAAGTGATGGCCGGTAAAATACCGGGCATCTTTAACGGGGCGATGGCTTTTGATGAAGAAAACTTGTTGCCACTGTATCAACTGGTATTGGGTAAGCCCGGAAGTTCTTATACTTTTTCTATTGCGCAACGGAGCGGTTTGCCCAAACATGTGATTGAGCGGGCGAAACAGATTACCGATAAGGGGCATTTTAAACTGGATAAAATGCTGCACCAGACTGAGCAACAGTCGGTGCGTATGGTAGGTAAAGAGCAGCACCTCGATCAGTTGATCCGGGAGAATGAAAAATTGAAAACAAAATACGAGGACCTGATCGATAAAGAAAAGCTGAAGCAACAGCAGGAAACGTTAAAGCTGCAGAATAAGATCAAGAAAGAAGAACTGGATTACCTGCGGGAGATGGAACGTAAATTTAAACAGATCGTTTTTGACTGGAAGCGTAGCGAGAATAAGGGGGAAGTGATTGCTAATGCGGAGAAAGTATTATTTAAGAAAAAGCATATCCAGCAAAACCAGGCAGCAGCGACTAAAGCCGATAAAAATTATAAAATATTGGGTAAGCAGCCGGAGATTGGTGACCTGATGCGGAATAAGGACAATCACCAGATTGGTCGTTTAGTTGCAATAGAGGGTAAGAAAGCAAAGATCCGGATCGGGCATATGCCGTTTACGGTAACTTTGGAGGAATGGATCGTTGTGGAACCCAAGAAACCGCAGCAAAAAAGAAAATCTCAGATATCCAGTGATGAGTAGCTTGGCGTAGCATCCAGTACAATCTATAACCTATCATACTTTATTAACTATGGAAAATGTACCCCCGGACTTAGCAAGTCATTTTATAAAAGAAGGGAACCGCATCGGCCGGAATGAAGGCTGGCGCTATTTTATGGGTATATTTTGTTCCCTGATCCTGGGGCAAATAATAGGCACAATTCCTTCTCTGATGCTTTCTGCCGGGGATTTTGAAGCTATCAGCGAGGGAAATATTCCCGCGAATGGTTTGTCCCAAAACTGGAACTTCCTGTTAATGATGCTCCCTTTTATCTGTAGCTTTTATATTTTATATATTTACGTCCGGCGGGTACATAAGCGTCCTTTTTTGTCTGTTATTACCCCTTTCAAAAAACTGAATTATAATAAGTTCCTTTATGCTTTCGGTATTTGGCTGCTTGTTTTAGTCGCTTGGGAATTGGCCTTTTATGCGGGTAATCCGGGCAATTATATCCTGCAGTTCAATTTTCCAAAATTTGCCTTCTTGTTCTTATTGTCCATCCCCGTATTATTGATACAGACTAGTTACGAGGAACTTATTTTCAGAGGGTATGCGATGCAATGGCTTGGCCGTTATATGCCCTATCGTATTTTGCCTTTATTAATTACCAGTGTAAGTTTTGGATTAATGCATATAAGCAACCCGGAAGTAGCTGCTTTCGGGTCTTTGGTAATGATCGATTATGTGGTCATTGGCCTGACCTTAGGCCTGGTGAGTTTATTGAGTGATTCATTAGAGTTTGCGATGGGCTTACATTTTGCCAATAACCTGTTTGCCGCGTTATTTATAAGCTACGACAGTTCTGTATTTCAGACAGATGCAGTTTTCCGCTTAAAAGAAATCAATTTTAGCCCTGCAACACAAACGATGAATATACTTGGGGCGATAATATTTATTTTATTGATACACCTGAAATATCCGCTTAAGCCGCTGCGTATGCTTTGGAAAAAAGATTAAAACCGGCTGTTCTATGAAAATCCTTTGGTTACCTTTATTGTATGTAGCTATTCCATGGGTACTTGCAATCCTGCCGATAAAGTCTCGCTTAATAAGAAAAAGTGCTTTACTTAATGGGATTATTTCCTTTTTGTTGACCGGATTAACGCTATGGCTCACCTATTTGAGCTTCACTACTTCTATAGAAGGTATGAGGGCAAAAGGAATAAAATGCCTTACGGGGGTTATTGTTTTTCCACCGATAGGTATAGCTTGTCTTGTTTGTTATTACAGTATTGTATGGACCAGGAAACGGCGGGCTGCTTTTAACGAATAGCGCTCCTGTATCTGGTATGCACAAACTATAGTACCTTTACTTCCGTTTTTTAAATTGAATACATGAAATATTTATTGATAGCATTGTGCTCCGCGTTAACGATTAATGCAGCAGCCCAACAAAATCCCTTTCCCAAAACAACCTGGCAGGTAAGCGCTTCAAACGAAGATGAGGTTATCAGCCTGAAAAAGATCAAACTGGTTGACTTCAGCAAAAAAGATGCGCCCTTTACGGGCCTTTATTTTGAACAGGGAAGTGTTTTTCACTCAGGTAATAGTTGTGAAGGCTATAGTGGGGGTTATAAGCTCAAGCCAGGTAATGTGCTGATTCTTGAACCCAGGGATGGCTATGCCGGGCAGAATTGTACCAAACCGGTTAATTTTGAAGGTGCTTATAAATTCAGTCTGGAAGGGGATAAGCTTATCCTGCGCCTGATAGAGGATTATGAAGAAGAAAGTAACGAAGAAGAGTATGATGAAGTTGCATCTGCCGAATCTGCGGCAGATGCTGAAGTGAGCCAGGAGGCCCTGGATGCAATGGCTGCGGAAGCTGCAGTACAAGAAGCCGCGGCAATGGCAACTGCTGAGGCAGAGACGGCCCCGGCAGTGGTAAAATACGAGGCGTTTAAAACCTGGACTAAAGCGCACCTTGGAAAAGAGTTCTTCCGGAAGCAGCAGTTGAAAGAAAATATAGATTTAGTCGTTTCTTTATGGATAGGAGAAAATGGTAAGACTAAAGTGCAGGAGATCACGGGTACCAGTAATGAATCATTAAAGCGGGCGATCAGTAATGAAGTGGCTAAAATGCCCGATTGGAATCAAGGAGAAGTGGATTTCAACAAAACCATTAAAGTGCCCTTGCGTTACAAAACAGGCAGCTAGTTGGCCGGTTAATGCACCTGAATGACAAATGATTTATGGAGCAATAGCCTTGTCAAAATAATTTGTCAGTTTAAGATTAATTAAATACCTTTGCAGTCCGAAAAAATGAGGGCCTTATTCAGACCTGTCTGAATCTGACCAAAATTGCCGCCCTCACGCATAAACGGGTTAATTTTTTATTTTAAAACTATTTTATGGCAACAAACATCCAGAACTATGAGTTGATGGTGATCTTTACTCCGATCTTGTCTGAGGAAGATTTTAAAGCTGCTCAAAAGAAGTTCACTTCTATCATTACTGAAAATGGTGGTGAATTGGTTCACGAAAATCCTTGGGGATTACGTTCATTGGCTTATCCGATTGAAAAGAAAACAACCGGTTTGTACACTGTAATTGAGTACACTGCGCCAACTGACGTTAACAGTAAAGTTGAGATCCAGTTAAACCGTGATGAGAACGTTATGCGTTTCTTATTAACTAAACTGGACAAATTCGCAGTAGAGTACAATACGCGTAAACGCAATAAGTAAGCTACAGCATTCGTAAACCACATTAATTCAAACCACAATTTTAATCAAAATGGCTAGAAATAACGATATCAAATACTTGAGCAGTACTCGTATCGAGAACCGTCAAAAAAAATACAGTCGTTTCGAAAAATTAGGAATCAAATATATCGATTATAAAGATCCTGAGTTTTTGAAAAAATTCTTAAACGAACAAGGTAAAATCTTACCACGTCGTATTACCGGTACTTCCCTGAAATACCAACGTAAACTGGGTCACGCTATTAAAAAAGCCCGCCAAATGGCTATTTTGCCTTACGTTACTGATTTATTGAAGTAATCTCAAAAAAATTTAAGCAATGAAAGTAATCTTAATAAAAGAAGTAGATAATTTGGGCGGAGCACACGAAGTAGTAGACGTACGCCCAGGATATGCGCGCAACTTTTTAATTCCTCAGAAATACGCTATTGAAGCTTCTGCTTCTAATATGAAAATCCAGGAAGAGCGCCAGAAACAATTGGCTAAGAAAGAAGCTAAATTGTTAGAAAACATCGCTGCTGTAAAAGCTGCTTTGGAAACTACAGTTAAACTGACTGCTAAAGTTGGTGAAAACGGTAAAATCTTTGGTTCTGTAACTTCTATCCAATTAGCTCGTGCTATCCGTGAGCAAAGACAATTCGAGATCGACCGTCGTCGTATCTCTATTATTGACGAAATTAAAGAGCCAGGATCTTATAAAGCCAACATTGATTTCGGTAAAGACCACCAGGTTGAACTGACTTTCGACGTAGTAGCTGAATAATTCTGATACTAAACAATATTAGTAAAGAGACTGGTAGTTATACCGGTCTCTTTTTTTTGTGTTATACCTTTCTCTTTAACATTTTGTTTAAGAAAATGATTATTGAAAAATGTCGTTTTATAGATTTTAAAACTATGTTTGCGTCCTAGTTGAAATTAACCTTAAATAAAAAAAGATGAAAAAAATTACCCTTATTGCCTCCGCTGTAGTATTAATGGGCGGCTTATTGACTTCTTGTGTAAAAGAAAGAGTATGTGAGTGTACTTACACAGACAATGGTCAGACAAAAACTGAAGTAGTTAATATCACCAGTACTGGCGGCGCTACTAAACTGGCTTGTGAAATGATGACCTCGGCTTACGCTGCTGATCAGAACGCTTCTTGTAAATTGAAATAATATCAATAAAACTTTAGCGTATAAAAATACCGCCTGTGAGCTCACAGGCGGTATTTTTATTAACTGCACTATAATCAGATGTAAGAAAGTGCTTTTTGTACCATGTTCTTGGAACCGATATAAATAGGCACCCGCTGATGTAATTCTGTTGGCATTACATCCAGCACTCTTTCGGGTCCTGTGGAAGCCATACCACCCGCTGCCTCGATAATAAAGGCCATGGGATTGCATTCATACAAGAGGCGTAGTTTTCCATTGGCATTTTTCTTATCCGCCGGGTAAAGGAAGATGCCACCCTTGATCAGCGTACGGTGAAGATCGGCAACCATAGAACCGATGTAGCGGTGTGAATACGGCCGGCCTTCATCTTTATGGTCCTCCATGCAATAATCCAGGAATTGAACCGTAGCGGCTTCAAATTTGCAGGTATTGCCCTGGTTTAAAGAATAGATCTTGCCATTTTCTTTTACCTGCATATTCGGATGTGATAAACAGAACTCGCCGATAGAGGGCTCTAAGGTAAAGCCGTTTACGCCAAGACGGGTAGCATAAACCAACATCGTTGAACTGCCATAAATCACATAACCTGCAGCCATTAATTTAGAACCTTTCTGCAGGAAATCCTCTGCCGTTACTGGCTGTCCTACAGGTGTAACGCGCTTGTAAATAGCAAAAATAGTACCGATAGGGGCATTCACATCAATATTGGAAGAGCCGTCTAAAGGATCAAAAAGGACTACATATTTAGAGTTAACCGAATATTCGTCTTCAAAAGCTACAAAATCATCATTCTCTTCAGAAGCAATGCCGGCACAGTCTTCACTGCGTTTCAAGACATTGATCAGGGTTTCATCGGCATACACATCCAGCTTCATTTGTTCTTCCCCTTGAATATTAGTAGCGCCAAATTGGCCGATGATGTCTACCAACCCTGCTTTATTCACTTGCTTATTGATGATCTTACAGGCTAAACCTATATCCCTTAAAAGAGAGGATAATTGTCCCGTAGCTTTAGGGAACTGGCGGGTCTGGTCAATAGTGAAATCATCAAGTGTAACTAATTTACGACTCATCATTATTTTAATTGTTGTATTTAAGGTTTGAACAAATATTTTTTACAATCAGCGGGCCTTCATAAATAAAGCCGGTATAAATTTGTACCAGGCTGGCGCCCGCATCCAGTTTCTCCTGGGCATCAGCAGCCGTGAAAATGCCGCCTACAGCCATTATCGGGATTTTGCCCTGGCTCTTTTGGTGAATGTAGCGGATCACATCGGTAGCTTTATCTTTTACTGGTAAACCACTTAAGCCACCTGCGCCTATAGCCGCTACTTTTTCCGGGTCTGTTAGTAAACCACTGCGTTCTATAGTTGTATTCGTCGCTACAATGCCTTGTATCTTGGTGTTGTGAACGATGTCAATAATGTCATCCAGCTGTTCCAGCGTCAGGTCCGGGGCTATTTTTAGCAGAATAGGCTTTGATTTACCCAGTTCACTATTGATAATTTGTAGTTTATTCAATAGTTTTTCGAGCGGTTCTTTTTCCTGCAATTCCCTTAAATTCGGTGTGTTGGGGCTGCTCACATTTACGGTGAAGTAGTCGACCACATCGTACAAAGCACGGAAACATTTTACATAATCTTCGTCGGCCTGCTCATTCGGCGTCACTTTGTTCTTACCGATATTGCCACCGATTACTACGTCTGACTTTCTTTTTCTTAACCTTTCTGCGGCTGCGGCCACGCCGTCATTGTTGAAGCCCATACGGTTGATGAGTGCCTGGTCCTGCGGAAGACGGAAGAGACGCGGTTTTTCATTGCCGGCTTGTGCTAATGGCGTTACCGTACCAATCTCTATAAATCCAAAACCTAAAGGGGCAAGGTCGTCTACAAATTTCGCGTCCTTATCAAAACCAGCAGCTAGTCCTACGGGGTTTTTAAACTTAATTCCCCATAGTTCCCGCTCCAGGTGCTCGGGACTGGCGCATTCTTTTTTAAGGAAATTCCGGGCGAAGCCAATGCTCAAACCTCTGCGTAGCATACGCATTGCCCAGTAGTGAATTTTCTCCGGGTCTTTTTTGAATAGAAAATACTTGATGAGTCCGTACATACAGAGCGCAAAAATACAACATGGCGCTAACATCTTAAAATATTGTCAATTATAGTTTTGCCGCCTTTGGGGAATACTGTTCCCGCTTCGGCTACCTAAGCTCGATAAAATGAATTAACTTTGCACAGCAATTCTATTCCAATTTATGAATCCACAAGATCGTTATGCCTTAAGAGGCGTTTCTGCTCAGAAAGAAGAAGTACATAAAGCAGTAGCTGACCTGGATAAAGGTTTATTTCCAAAAGCTTTTTGTAAGATATATCCTGATTATTGGGGTAATGACCCTGAATTTTGCAATATCATGCACGCCGATGGCGCCGGTACCAAATCGATCCTGGCATATATGTACTGGAAAGAAACAGGTGACCTGAGTGTTTGGAAAGGTATCGCTATAGACTCTATCGTAATGAATATTGACGATATGCTTTGCGTAGGAGCAGTAGGTCCTTTTACTTATTCCAGCACAATTGGCAGAAATAAACACCTCATCCCTGGGGACGTAATTGCTGCGGTGATCAATGGTTCCCAGTCTTTCTTTGATACGATGAAGGAGTATGGTATTGATGTTCATTTCATGGGTGGAGAAACGGCTGATGTAGGCGACGTGGTCCGCACCATTATTGTGGACGGTACTATGGCCTGTAGAATGCCGAGAAAGAAAATTATTACTACCGATAATATTGTTCCCGGTAATGTGATCGTTTCTTTTGCTTCCTTCGGACAGGCAGTTTATGAAGATGCGTATAACAGTGGGATTGGTTCTAATGGGCTGACCAGTGCAAGACATGAATTATTACATCATGATTATGCTGCAAAATACCCGGAAAGCGTTGATCCTAATTTGCCTAAAGAAGTGGTGTACAATGGTGCTTATCATATGACCGATGCTACAGAAACACCTTTGGATGCCGGTAAAATGATCCTTTCGCCTACCAGAACTTATGCGCCTTTATTGTTGAAAATACTGGAGAAGCATTTTGATAAAATAAACGGTATTATTCATTGCAGTGGTGGCGGGCAAACTAAATGTATGCACTATATGCCGGAAGGTTTAAGGATTGTAAAGAATAACCTGATCAGTGCACCACCGATTTTCCGGATGATCCAGAAAGCGGCCGGTACTGATTGGAGAGAAATGTACCAGGTATTTAATATGGGTATGCGCCTGGAGATTTTTACCGATCAGGCTACTGCAGAAGACCTGGTAAATATCGCGGCTACGTTCAATATAGATGCCCAGATCAGTGGTCGTGTGGAAGCGGCTACAGGTAAAAATGAACTGATCATTGAAGGTGAGTTCGGTACTTATAATTATTAAGCTTTAATATTTTTTATAAACATAGGCTATCCCTTTATTTAAGGATAGCCTATGTTGTTTTGTAGCTGTATGCTCCAATAGAGTGGAGCATCATTATTTTTTTTAAAGGACTTATTCACCTTTCATATTTTGATTTTGAGGTGCTTAATGGATGAGCGTATTATTGTGGCTAGTAGTTGACAGCAGCCAGTTTTGTTGCAGTAGAATGGGTGTATAGTATCCGTTTTGATCGGCAATAATATACTTTTTATACCTAAAAAATAGCTGCTTTGTGCGCCATATTCTGGCGTAATGGATCTTCTTTTGATGATTACACTTTTATTACGAATGAGTCAAATGTGCAATATAAGGGAAGACTGATGCATCTTTATTATTCGAAAAAAAATCCATTATTATCGGTTTTTACAAAAAGCGTAGATTTTGGAAGATTCTATTTAGTTGAGGATAGGCTACGGAGACACAGAAACCTGGAAAAAAACCTTTTATGTTTTACCATAAAGATTGGGGTATATAAAAATGGCAAAGTAAGTGGAAGTTTAAAATAGGCTAAAAAAGAGTTTAGAAGTTTTCAAAGCCAGGATGCATTGTAGTAGTTGATATCCACCGTAAATTTGATACGCCTGTAGGCACAGTCGTGGTTAAGTACAAATGAATAGCCCCGCAATTTTACGGGGCTATTCATTTTGGTTTTATTACTTTGATTATACCAGGCGCTCCTGCTCCCTGATCCAGCGCTCCGGGATCTCGTTATGCACTGCCTGGTTATAGTCGCTTTCTGCACATGGAATATAACTTTGATCAGGCAGTTGCATCCACCAGCGACCAGTGATCTTACTTTTTATAAACCGCGCCTCATAATCCGCAAAAGGTACATCGTAAGTCACAAATTGCTCTTTTTGCTCCATTGTTGCTTCTGATTGCCGTATACGGTAACCATCCAGGAAATACCAAAGCATTTGCGCTACCAGCTTCGCTCCTTGCTCATTATGATCGGCCTCAGGGTGGTAACCATAAATACCAATAGAATTAAGATTTTTGGCCATTCCCGCATGACGCATTAATAAACATAATTCATCACCGAAAAATCCATTAGGGGATGCCGTTTTATTAAAGACCGCATCGCAGGCGCGCAGTGCGGCCAGGTCTACACTCAGCAAATTGCAATTGCGCAGTACCGGTTCCATTGCTTCCATATTTTCCCTAACCACGCCCAGGCGGAAAAAGTCGAAACGTAATTTATCTAAAGTTTCCAGCATTTTAGGATTGGTAAAATAACTCTGGAAACCGATATGGCTATAATTTCTTACATAATTGGGCTCGCCCGTCAGGATATCCATTAGGAAACTCTGCGCCGGGCTGGCGCCTTCATCATCTTCCAGGTCGATATGGCTGTCGATCACAGCAACGTCCACCGCCTGTGCCGCATTTCTATAGATATCATATTGCTGCAATGTCAAATCCTGGCTGCCACCCAGCAAAATGGCTATTTTCCCGGCTTTATGCAATTCGTTCAGCATTACTTTAAGAGCGGCCCTGCTATCGGAAAGCGTGGCGCCCTGTACTATATTGCCCAAGTCGGCGATGACAATATTTGGGTACCAGTTATACAATTCATAGAAAGCTTTACGAATTGCGTTGGGGGCATCACTATAAGCGGATTTAAAATCTTCACCGCGTCTTTCTCCGCAACCTATAAGCACAATATCTGCAGTAGCAAAATCCAGGTAACCATGTTGTGCGGCCTGGATCGTATGGGCAAACTGTAAAGGCTTGTATTCAGATAGTTCGATTAAATCTTTAAAATGCTTTGCGCTGAGGAAGTCGGAAAAGTCGTGCATGGATGTAATATTATTGAAGCGAAGTTAGTATTTTGAATTCATTTGAATTTGCTCAAAAAATATTAATTTTGGTCCGCATTTAATTTAAGATAAAATAATATAATTTATATGGGACGTATATTTGAGGTACGTAAGTCGAAGATGTTTGCCCGCTATGATCGTATGGCAAAACAATTTACACGTATTGGTAAAGAGATCGCAATCGCGGTGAAAGCAGGGGGTGCGGAACCGGATACCAACCCGGCTTTGCGTCGTGTTATGCAAAATGCCAAATCCATTAATATGCCCAAAGATCGGATTGAAGGGGCTATTAAAAACGCATTAGGTAAAGATACGACCAGCTTTGAGCAGGTATTGTATGAAGGTTATGCGCCACATGGTGTGGCTATATTAGTAGAAACGGCCACGGATAATACAACCCGTACCGTAGCGAATGTTCGTTCTCACTTCAACAAAGGTGGTGGTAACCTCGGGAACAGTGGCTCTGTAGGTTTCCTTTTCAATCACGTAGGTGTATTTAAACTGAAAAACGAAGGACAAAATCCTGAGGACCTCGAACTGGAACTTATTGATGCCGGCCTGGAAGACCTGGGTGAAGATAGCGAAGGTAATATTGTGATCCATACCGCTTATGCAGACTTCGGTAATATGCAGAAAGCCCTGGAAGAACGCAATATGGAGCCAATGAGCGCTGAGCTCGAGTGGTTGCCCTTAAATACGGTAGAAGTGACGGATGAGCAAAGTGATGATGTGTTTAAATTGATGGAACGCCTGGAGCAGGATGATGATGTGCAGCGTGTATTCCATAATATGGCGTAATCAATAATAGTATAAACCTGTTTTGATAAGCCAGGAGGAGTTTTATAAAGGAAAGCGTCGAAAACTAAAAATTCGGCGCTTTTTTCATTCATTTTATTGACCTAATTTGAGTTGTTGTTTTTAAAGAATAATACTCACAATAGTAATTTTTATAAAAAGATGTATACACATGAAACGCAGGTAAGGGTGCGCTATGGAGAAACCGATCAGATGGGCTATTTGTATTATGGTAATTACGCCCTTTACTATGAAGTCGGCAGAACAGAATCATTACGCAGTCTTGGGTTTAGCTATAAAGGATTGGAAGAAATGGGCATCATGTTGCCGGTAATCAAATTGGAGAGTGAATATTTCCGGCCTGCATTTTATGATGACCTCATTACAATCAAGACCAGTTTGCAACAGCTTCCAGAAACAGCAGCAATCACCTTCATATCTGAGTTGTTTAATGAAAAAGGAAAGCTGCTGAACCGCGGGACCGTTACGCTGGTTTTTTATGATAACCAAAACAAAAAGAAAGTACAGATGCCTGCAGACCTTTATGCAGCTTTAGCACCATATTATAAATAAAAAATCCGCACCCGTTATAGTATGATTTTGAAATGTTATATGTAAAATAAAATAATTAATTTTTTTTTGTTAACTTGGTCGATTCAAAATCAAACAGAATGAAACTATCACATTGGATACTTACAGCCCTGGTTGCTGCAGGTTCCTTCGGCACTGCTGAAACATTTGCTCAATCGGGTACCATTGCCAGGAATACCCAAATGGCGATTAAGGCTAATCAACCTGAAATGCTTTCTTTATTTGAACGCAGCAGTGAACGCGATGCAAAAGTGGACCAGGCTATCAAGAATGTTGTTTACTTAAAATTAAACACAGCGGCCTTAGCAAGCCTGAATAATAAACAGCATAAAACCCTGAGTTTTGATCTGCCATTTGCCGCAGGCACGGAAACGATCTTGTTGTCTAAATATGATCTTTTTACTACAGATTTTAAAGCGCAGGTAAAAGATCAAAGCGGGCAATACCAGGTTATAGCAAAGCCGGAAGGTATTTTTTACCGGGGATTCCGGGAAGGAAGCGAACGCTCTGTGGTTGCCCTTTCTTTTTTCCGGAAAGAATTGGGTGGGGTGATCAGTATACCTGGTAGGGGCGGAAATTATAACCTGGTACTGAACAAAGAAAACCCGGGGGCTCAAAATGAAAATTACATCCTGTTTAATGAGTCCGATATAATCGACGGGGCTCAATATATATCCCTGTGTAAGAACGAAACCGTCCACGAAAATGACCCGGGGCAGGGCCAGCGTAAGACCGGTGCTTTTACCGGGGATAAAGGCGCCAATTGCCAGGTCGTTACCATGGCGCTTTATGGGGATAATAAATTATACCAGAAGAATCAGAATAATGTTACCACGACTCAAAACTACCTGACTACCGTATTTAATGGGGTTGCCGCTTTATATGAAAACGATCAGATGCGGGTGGCCCTTAAAGAAGTCAATGTCAATACAGCTCCTGATGGTTATCCGAATACGGCCCCTGGTGTATTGGCACAATTTGGTTTAGAGATCAATACTAATGTTACCGCCAACCTGATGCAAATGGTTACCGGCTATACTGTAACCAGTGGCGGCATACAGCATCCGCCTTTAGGGGGGCTGGCCTGGTTAGGTACTTTATGTTACACCCCATTCTCTTATACTTATAATGGCATGCCGACTTATATAGGTCCTTTCAGTATGATCAATACTGCAGGTAGTGCCAACCTGCCGCTGGTGCCGGTTTATTCCTGGGACATCAACTGTTCTGCCCATGAGTTTGGTCATAACCTGGGCTCGCCACACACCCACAACTGTGCCTGGAATGGCAATGGGACTGCGATTGATGGTTGTGCGGGCGCTTATGATATGAATTATGCTGATCTTGCCTGTCCGCAGGCAGGTATTCCCAATGAGGGAACTATAATGAGTTATTGCCATTTGCTATCTAATGTCGGGGTTAACTTTGCAAATGGTTTTGGCCCGCAGCCCGGTGATAGTTTAAGGAAATGGGTAGCTGCTGCTGCAGATTACGGTTGCCTGAGCGGAGATTTTTATGCGACTAAGGTTATAGATGTGGCTAGCCAGACTGTTGTTGCTAACGGCTTCTGTATAGATGGCGATGAGCTTTACTGTTATGATACCAAAAATGATTTTGACCGCCTGAATGATGAGCTGGTTATGATCATCCAGAATAGTAATATCAGCACCTTGGATTTGTCTAACCTGCAAATTTCAATGACAACAGTCCCCGATTATGGTACAGGTGCGGCGATTGATGCCAGTGCCTATTTATACGCAACGGATCTTTTCGATAACTTGTATCAATCCAACAGGACCTGGTCGATAGTGCTTAACCAGGCTTTACCTGGAGTAAGCCAGTTTTCTTTCCCGTTCCTGGACCAGGATAAAGCAGATCTTACTGGATCCTATTCTGCAATGAATGAACTACAGGACAGTATGCGCCTGGTGATCTATAAAACTGCTACAGCGGCACAATCACCGGATCTGGCAGTTGCTTCCGACGTTGGGGTATATAACATGGGCACAGGAGCTAGCACCTGGACTTACACGGCTAATCAACATTATCAAAAGGCAACTTTAAGTTACAGTGGTCCTATTTATGGAGCAACTTTTGTAACGGGCAAAAAGAAGCCGGGTTTGAGTATTGGTAATATCGTGAATTCGAAATTGGTAAAACTTTACCCGAATCCGGTATCGGATCAATTACAGGTTACTTTAGATGAAACTACAGGAAATGTTCTGGGTTTGGAATTAATGGATTATTTAGGCCGAACCTTATTCGTGCAAAAAGCTAAAGGACATGAGTGCTCAATTGATGTGAAAAATCTTGCAGCCGGTGTGTACCTGATCAGGTGTACCACAGACAAAGGTGTTTACATCAATAAGTTTGTGAAAGAATAATTGAAAAAATTAGTATAAAAAGGCGTGTTGGGCAATTGACCAACACGCCTTTTTGTTAAATTACTTTATCCGGTTTATAATAAGTAAAGACCTGTATTCCTGATCTCACCGAAATATTCATGGGCAAACAATTCATCCAGTGGGGCCAGTTTTTGGGCTTCCAGTAGTTCATCCAGTTGCTGTATCGTTTTATAGCCATGCTTCAGGGAGCACTGGTTTAATACCAGTTGCAGCGTTTCGTTCAGCTCGGGCGGTAGCTCCAGCTGCAAGGCTTCTTTCTTTTGCTGAAAGGAGACCAATGCCACACTCAGTTTTTTGGACTTCTTTTTTATTTTGACCTGGGGTAGGTGACCCGTCCAAAGAATTTTTGTAGAAGGCCTGATCACATTGTCCTTTGCGGCTTCATCCAGGCATTGCTGAATGAAGTAGGGGGATACCGTTGTCGCTTTTATTTTAAAATCAAACCATTCCTGCAGCGGGAATTCAAAACAAATGCCGTGCATATAATTGAAGATCGCTTTGCGCAGACCTTCTGCATACTTTGCATGATCTGCACCGGTATGGTCCTGGTGCGGAATGTCATTATTGGCAAAAGCCCCTTCATCGGTAAGTAAAGCTTTTACTTTATAGGCTTCGGGGTTCATACCTACCGGGCTATGTGCCGTCATGGCAAACTGGTGCCAGAAGCCGGATTGGATGATGTTGGCTTCAAACATCTGGCGTACGACTTCCAGGCTGTCAATCGTTTCCTGGTCGGTCTGGGTAGGAAACCCATACATCAGGTAAGCATGTACCATGATACCGGCTTCTGTAAAACTATCGGTTACTTTAGCTACCTGGGCTAAGGTGACTCCTTTCTTAATTAAGGCTAGTAAGCGGTCTGAAGCTACTTCCAGTCCGCCGGAAACCGCGATACAGCCAGAGGCCGCTAATAGTTTACAGAGGTCGGGACTAAAGCTTTTCTCAAACCGGATGTTGGTCCACCAGGTGATCGTTAATTTTCTTTTCAGGATCTCTATGGCCAGTTCCCGCATGAGTGCAGGAGGGGCTGCTTCATCAACGAAGTGAAAACCTGTTTCTCCGGTTTGGGCGATAATGGTTTCGATCCGGTCGGCCAATACGGTAGCCGTTGTTGCTTCATAATTCTTGATATAGTCCAGGCTGACATCACAGAAGGTACATTTCCCCCAATAACAACCATGGGCCAGGGTTAGTTTGTTCCAGCGGCCATCACTCCACAAGCGATGCATAGGATTAGCCACTTCGATCACCGATAGATATTGTTCAGAAGACAGGCCCTCATAATCAGGTGTGCCGACTTCTATTTGCTTATAATCAGGTGCTACAGAAGCATTAAAATAATGAACGGTTCCCTCCGCAAGTGAGAAGCTGCGCTTGAGGAAATCAATGCTACGGCTGCCTTCCAGGTATTCCACGAGGTGGTAAATACAAGCTTCACCATCATCCAGCGTGATAAAATCCAGGAATTCAAATACTCTTGCGTCTTTCAAAGAGCGCAATTCGGTATTGGCATAGCCGCCGCCCAGGCATATTTTTATACCTGGGTATTTTTCTTTGACAAACTGCGCACAACGTAAACCGCCATACAGGTTGCCGGGGAAAGGAACAGAGATGCCTAAAAGTGTGGGCTGGTCTGCCTGTAATTTCCGGTCAAGTATATCGAGCGTGATCTTATCAATAAAAGTAGGGGGCTGCTGTAGTGCCGTGTATAAGGCATCAAAAGAATGCGCGCTGCTGGCCAGTCTTTCCGCGTAGCGGCTAAAGCCAAAAAAAGGATCTACCGTAGCTTTGATCAGGTCACCGATATCTTCTAAATATAAAGTCGCCAGGTGCCGGGCTTTGTCCCGGATGCCCATAGTGCCAAAAGCCCATTCCAGGTCGGCTACCTGTTCAAATTTACCGGCTTCCGGCAGGTAATTGCCGGTACATATGCTATGTGCCAGTGTCGGGTTTTTATCCTGGAAAAACAAGATGACCGGGTCGATGGTGCTGATATAATCTTCCTGAAGAGCAACAATGCGTTGCTCATTTGCTTTTAGTTGAAAATTGCCCTCCGCTACCGCTTCAAATAAGGCAATCAGTCCTTTTTGGGAAAAGATCGCGTTAATGACCTCGATGCCCAGGTCGGCCTGCTTGCAGGGCACTCCTTTTGTGTTCAGGAACCCTTTAAGGTAAGCCGTTGCCGGGTAGGGGGTGTTCAACTGGGTGAAAGGAGGCGTGATTAAAAAAACAGACTGCTGCACAGGATAATTCGAGTATTAAACGGCAAAATTAAACAACTATTAGCTGATTTGCTAATATGGCTTATTGTACAGGACGGTGTAGCTACGCGTACCCACAGAAATCCAGTACATTTGTTTCATGAATTCAGGAATAATTGGGACCGTATTGCTGTTGTTGGTTGGTTTTAGTGCTAATGCGCAGGAAGAAAATCACTCTGCCAGTACTGAGTTAATGCCGGCAGGTATGGGGGAACTCAAAATTGAAAGAACTGCTCCGGTTAAATCAAAAATTGATGAGCATAAAATTTATAGAGTGGTGAGCAAAAGGCCTGTACCACCTCCAAATTTGTCCCGATTTCTTGCATAAAATTTAAAATATCCGAAACAGGCATTCAAAAATAAGATTCAGGGCACAGTTATGGTAGAATTTGTCGTAGAAAGAGATGGAAGTTTGTCTGATATTAAAGTTGTAAGAGGAGTAGAATTGGGTCATGGTCTTCCGGAAGAAGCAATCAGATTAATACGTTCTACTCCCAAATGGACACCTGCTACTTCGTCGGAGAAAGCTGTTCGTGCCTACTTTGTGATGCCTGTATCTTTCAATTTGCAATAACGAAATGGCATAAATCTCAGGACAAACACCAATGAATAGAAAAGTTTATTTCAACTGGAGCAGCGGGAAAGATTCGGCTTTGGCCCTTTATCATTTATTACAAGATAAAGATGTCTCAGTGGGTCATTTGCTGACTACTATCAACGAAACACAGCAAAGAGTGAGTATGCACGGAGTGCGCCGCAGCTTGCTCGAAGCGCAGTTAAAAGCTATAGAGCTCCCTTATTCGATAGTGGCCATTCCTGAGCATTGTGTCAATGCAACTTATGAGTCTATCATGCAACAAGCTGTCGCGCCACTGATCAGGGAAGGATTTGAATATGCGGCTTTTGGAGATATCTTCCTCGAAGACCTGAAGCTTTACCGGGAGCAACAGTTGGCACAGGTAGGTTTGAAAGGTTTATTTCCATTGTGGAAGCAGGATAGTCGCTCCGTCGTAGATACCTTTATAGAGCTGGATTTTAAAGCTATTGTCGTATCCGTCAATGCACAATATTTAGATGAATCATTCGTGGGCCGGGTCTTGGACCGCGATTTTATAAAAGATCTTCCGCCGGGTGTTGACCCTGCCGGCGAAAACGGGGAGTTTCATACTTTCTGCTTTGCCGCACCATATTTTAAACATCCCATAGATTTTACGGTAGGAGAAAAGGTCTACCGGACTTACCAGCATGGTACCGAAACTTTTGGTTATTGGTTCTGTGACCTATTGGATGCTTAGTTAATGCCGGTCGTCTACAAAACCTGAAGAAGGGTACACTTCGTAAGGATCAAGGTCATTTAATTCAATGGTAATGCCGCAAACAACGATAGTGAGTGCTTCAATGCTATTCCATTTGCCGGGTTCGATCAATGCCTTATAATTTACATAAGCTATTACTTCAAGAAAGCGACTATAGGTGATTTGTGCGACTTCATAATCAGGTTTCAGGTAAAATAAACGCTGTAGCCTGTTAAGTGTGTTAGGAACTCTGCCCTTCGGTAATACAATTGCCAGATTCGTGCCTGTTGCTACCTGCTCCCAGAATATTTTATCTTCAATGCGGTACCGCTCAAAAACAGGAGCTTCCGGGACCAGGTTTAAGAAATCAGTAAACTTGTTTTGAAGCAGGCCAGAGACAGGTTTCGATATAGGAGCTGTAGCATAGACAGTATTCAGGTAACGCACAACATCACTGATCCGGTACATTTTTTCTGCTTCCCGGTCCGGGATATTTATCTTAAAGTATTTTTCAAATGCTATGATTAATTCTACTGAATCTAAGCCCATCTTATTTTTTTTCAGGCAAGTTAATTATTCGATGTTACTCAGGCAATGACTATACTTCTATCTTTTGTTTAACAAAATATTTACTGCAATTATATTGTGCACAATATAATTGTGTGTAACTTTGTTCTGTAATTATCAGGAGGACGGTATGAAAAATGAAGAAGACTTATTAAAACTGGAACAACAGGTTTGCTTCCCTATATATACTTTATCCAAAGAGATCGTGAGTATGTGCCGTCCTTACCTGGATGCACTGGATATCTCCTATCCGCAATACCTGGTATTAATGGTACTTTGGGAAGCAGAACAGGCTACGGTAAGTATGATTTGTGATAAGCTTTACCTGGACACGGGAACCATAACGCCCATGCTGAAAAGAATGGAGGCTAAAGAGCTGGTGGCCCGGACCCGGCAAAAAGAAGATGAAAGGGTCGTATTAATCACGCTTACTAAGAAGGGTAAAGACTTGAAAAAGAAAGCCGCTCATATTCCGCACAAACTGCTTGAAGATATCGATCTGAGCCGTGAAGAATTAATATTCCTGAGAAGTATCACCACTAAAATTTTAAAAAAATATAAATAATACAAAAATGAAAGCATTGTACACCGCTGTAGCAACAGCAACCGGAGGCCGGAATGGCCATGTAAAAACAGATAATGGTACACTTGATCTGCAGGTAAGGCACCCTAAAGCCCTGGGAGGCGCCAATGATGATTATACCAATCCTGAACAGCTCTTTGCGGCAGGTTATGCTGCCTGTTTTGGCAGTGCGCTGGACCGCGTAATCTCTTTGAGTAAAACAGAAGTTGCCGGTACACAGGTAACGGCTAAAGTAAGTATCGGGCAGATTGAGAACGGTGGATTCGGGCTTGCTGTAGTGCTGGACGTGAATGTGTCTGGTGTGGATGCCGCAACAGCGCAGGCTTTGGTGGAAAAAGCCCACAAGGTATGTCCTTATTCTAATGCCACCCGCAACAATATCGAGGTAACTTTAAACGTAACGAATCTCTAAAAAATACTAAATGCAATACATAGCAATTATACTGACGGCCATAGTAGCCATTGAGCATGGCTATATCCTCTGGATGGAAATGTTTGCCTGGGAAACCGCGGGAAAGAAAGCATTCGGAAAATCACTGCCACCTGAACTCTTTAAGCCAACCAAAGGGCTTGCCGCTAACCAGGGGTTGTATAATGGCTTTTTAGCTGCCGGGCTTATTTGGTCTTTACTGATTGAAGCACCGGTATGGGCGATTAATATAAGATTGTTTTTCCTTGCCTGTGTAGCCATTGCCGGCTTGTTTGGCGCACTTACAGCATCTAAAAAAATATTTTTCGTACAGGCCCTGCCCGCCCTGTTGGCTATTATTGCCACATTAATTGCTATTTATTAAAAGAATAAAAGACGAACTTAATTGATAATCTGAAATGGCGCTATGCCACTAAGAAATACGACACTACTAAAAAAGTGGCCGCTGAAGATATTGCTAAAATTGTAGAGGCTGCGCGCCTGGCGCCCACATCCTCTGGCATGCAGCAGTTTCGGGTTCTGGTAATTAGCAATCCGGAGCTTAAAGAGCAGATCGTACCAATTGCTTCGGGGCAACAGATCGTTGCCGATGCTTCTCATCTCCTCGTATTTGCAGCATGGGATAAGTACACCGAAGAAAGAATCGATAGCATTTACCAGGTGACCACGACAGAAAGAGGGCTTAAAGAAGGGCATTTCAATGATTATACCAATCGCTTGAAAGCTGCCTACCTGCAACAAACGCCCGAAGAGAATTTTGTACATACGGCAAAACAGGCTTATATAGGTTTAGGGCTGGCGATCGCGGCTGCTGCAGAGTTGAAAGTAGATAGTACCCCTATGGAAGGCTTTAATAATGCGGCTTTGGACGAATTGTTAGGCTTAAGGGAACAAGGCCTGAAAAGTGTTTTATTGTTGCCGGTCGGCTATAGAGATGCCGAAAAAGACTGGCTGGTAAATATGAAAAAAGTCAGGAATGCTGAAGCGCATTTCGCTACTTATATTGACTAAAATAAGAAATCATGAATATAAAAAATGTAACGGTTGCGGGTAGCGGCGTATTAGGCGCCCAGATTGCGTTACAAGCTGCTTACCATGGATTCCGGGTGACCGTATATGATATTAACGAGGAGGTTTTGGATAAAGCTAAAGCCACTTTTGAAAGGATCGCAAACGCTTACCGTAAGGACCTGCAGGCAAGCGAAGAAGCGATTACAGCGGCTTTCTCCCGGCTCGATACCACTACAGACCTGGCGGCTTCTGTAAAAGATGCGGATCTGTTAATTGAAGCTATCCCGGAAAACCCTGCGGTAAAAACTGCATTCTATCAGCAGTTGGGCGCTGTAGCGCCCGCGAAAACTATTTTTGCTACCAATACTTCTACCTTATTGCCGAGCATGTTCGCTGCCGCGACAGGACGCCCTGAGCAATTCCTGGCCCTGCACTTTGCCAACGAGATATGGAAACATAATACAGCAGAAATTATGGGCCACGCAGGTACGGATAAAGCTGTATTCGACACGGTAGTCGCTTTTGCAAAAGATATTGGGATGCTTGCTCTGCCCCTGCATAAAGAGCAGCCGGCCTATATCCTTAACTCCCTCTTGGTGCCTTTCTTGAGTGCGGCCAGTACTTTATGGGCTAACGGAGTGGCTGATCCTGAAACGATCGATAAAACCTGGATGGCCGCTACCGGGGCACCAGTAGGGCCTTTCGCGACCCTGGATATCGTAGGGATTACCACTGCTTATAATATCAATAAAATGGCTGCGGATGCAGCACCGGACCCGGTCAAATTGAAAATTGTAGCTTTGCTTAAAGCGATGATCGATGAAGGTAAATTAGGTGTTGCTTCGGGAGAAGGATTTTATAAATACCCTGATCCGGCATATAAAGCTTTGGACTTTTTGAAATAAATATGGATAACCATAAAAATAACAAGGCCGCGATTTATCGCGGCCTTGTTATTTTATCCTTTTACCAGTTCCACCTCATTGGAGGTTTCAACAACCGGTAATTTATCTTTTTCTTTTTGTGCTTCCTCGGCACGCATTTTATCCGAGGTCATCCTGCTATCGTCATGGCTGTAGCCGGGTTTGTCAAACAGGTAATGCCAGCGCTGTTTCCAGGTCAGGCCTGGTTGTTTTACATCCTGCACAATAGCCGCAAATTCATGAAAGATCAGCATGATCCAGTTCGGGTTTTCCAGGTTATGGGTTAAGCCGTAGCGGATCGGTTCATATTCTTTTTCATCGATCTCTTCCTGGAAAGTGCCAAACATTTTATCCCAGATGATGAGGAACATACCCATGTTGCGGTCCAGGTATTTGGCATTAGAGGCATGGTGTACCCGGTGATGAGATGGTGTCACAAATATATACTCCAGGAATCCGAGCTTCCCGATTGATTTAGTATGAATCAAAGTGCCCCAAATCTGTGTGGCAGAGAACACGAATAGGATGTCAATGGGTTCATACCCCAGGAATACCAAAGGAATAAAATAAACAAAACGGTACAAAGGTTCTAATACAGAAGAGCGGAACCCTACGGTAATGTTATAGTTGATCGCGCTATGGTGCGTCACATGCGTAGCCCAGAAGAAGCGGATGAAATGATCATTCCGGTGTAGCCAATAGAAGGCTAAGTCTTGCAGGATGATCAGGCTTAGCCAATAGATCCAGCCATGATGGTCCCAGTGTACAAAAGCATATTTGAAACACCAGGCAAAGATGAATAAATATACGAAACGGAAGCTCAGGTCTACAACAAAGCAAACCAGTGACAAGTAAATATTCTGCAGTGTTTCTTTAAAGGTATACAGCTTTTTAAGCTGGAAGTTCATAATGAACAGTTCGATGCCGATGATAATGGCATAGAGCGGAACCTGGGATAACAGAAGAATTTGTTCTCTTAAATTAGTTTCCATGATTTTCTATACTCACAAAAATTTAAAAAGCAAATTTACGAAATTAGCCTGCGGTAACAAGATACAATTTTCAGTACAGTATAAAATTTCAATATTGTAGTGGAATAACAAAATAAGCACTATTTTTTCAGGCATTGACGATAAAATATATAAAGTACATTTACAATCTTATGAAAATAGTAGTTACAATTAGTTTATTGCTCATGGCGGGCTTATGCCTAGCTCAGGATAAGGACGGACAGAAATGGCCACCACCACCCACTAGCGTCCCTTCGGTATTAGCTGCGAACCAGGAGAAAGCGAAACCGGATTTTAACTTGCCCGACTACCTGAAGAGCACTCTGAAATATCCTATGGCTGCACTGCAGGCGGAAATTGAAGGTAGGGTAGTTGTAGAATTTATTGTTGAAAAAGATGGTCGTGTCGCTAATGTACGTGTGGTAAGAGGAAAGGAATTGGGAGGTGGATTGCCGGAAGAAGCAATACGTGTCACTAAAAATATGCCACTGTGGAAGCCGGCAACCCAGAATGGGCAGGTTGTAAGAAGCTTCATGACCCTTCCTATTGACTTTAAAATAGATAAACCGGTGATGCCGGACAGCAGGTACCAGTTCCCTGTAGATAAAGAGGTAACCCTTAGCCAGGGAGCTTCGCCTACATTTGACTATAATGCTTACATAAAGACGCAAATGAATTATCCTCAAAAGGCAAGTGCCAATAATGTTGAAGGTCTTGTTGTGGTTAAGTTTATTGTAGAAAAAGACCGCAGGATCAGCAACATCTCCATAATAGAAGGGCAGCAACTTGGTGCTGGGCTGCCGGAAGAAGCCAAAAGACTAATCGGGAAAATGCCCGCCTGGCTACCCGCTTTGGATAGCAATAAAAAGCCGGTAAGGTCTTATGTGATTGCCCCGGTTTTCTTTAAAATTGCTCCTAAATAATTTAACATTGCTATTTCGCTAATATTTGATTAAATTGCACTCCCAATTTTAGAAAATGCTGAAATTAACTAATCAAACTGATTTTTATAAAGGAAAAGTAAGAGATGTCTATACGATTGCCGGCCAATACCTGGCTATGGTAGTGAGTGACCGGATCTCTGCTTTCGACGTGGTATTACCAAGGCCTATTCCTTACAAAGGACAAGTACTGAACCAGATTGCTGCCGCTAACCTTGAAGCAACAAAAGACATCGTACCGAACTGGGTGATTGACGGAACTTCCTTGCCAAACGTAACTGTAGGTAAAAAGTGTGAGACCTTCCCTGTGGAAATGGTCATCCGGGGCAACCTTTCCGGTCATGCCTGGAGAACCTACAAAAGTGGCGAACGCATGCTTTGCGGCGTGAAAATGCCGGATGGATTAAAGGAGAACGATTTCTTCCCTGAGCCGATCATAACCCCATCTACGAAAGCACATGAGGGGCATGATGAAGATATTTCACGTGAAGAGATTATCGCTCGCGGGCTGGTTGCTGAAGCCAAATACAAAGAGCTGGAACGCATTACCAAAGCCTTATTTGAACGTGGCCGGGAAATGGCTAAAGAAAGAGGCCTGATCCTGGTGGATACAAAATATGAGTTCGGTAAAATAGACGGCCAGATCTACCTGATCGACGAAATCCATACCCCGGACTCTTCCCGCTATTTTTATGCAGACACTTACGACCGTTTGCAGGAAGAAGATAAACCACAAAGACAGCTGTCTAAGGAGTTTGTTAGGGAATGGCTTATGGAGAACGGTTTCCAGGGAAAAGAGGGCCAGGAGATACCGGAAATGACCGATCAGAAAGTCGCCGAGATATCGGAAAGGTATATTGAGCTGTATGAGAAGATCACCGGTAAACCTTTTGTCAAAATCAACATGACCGAAGCCGAGATCGAAGAGCAAGTTAATAATATCATCGCTTCATTATAAAAATAAAGGCTAAGCTTTAAAGCTTAGCCTTTATTTTTTGGATTGCTGCCCTTAACGTTGCCTCTTCTTTAGCGAAACAAAAACGTACCAGTTTATTATCGGTCCCGTCTTTGTAAAATGCACTTAAGGGAATAGTAGCCACACCGGCCTCTTTCGTCAGCCATTGGGCAAATTCTGTATCCGGCATATCTTGCCATTGACTATAGTCAGCCACCTGGAAATAGCTGCCGGCAGCAGGTTGCAGTATTTTAAACGGGGTATCGGCCAGTAATTGGTTTAATAGATCTCTTTTGCCATTCAGTAAAGCGCAGTTATCCTCGTCCGGGAATTGCTGCATAAACATACCCAGGGCATACTGTGCCGGGGTGTTGACTGAAAAAGCAATGAACTGGTGCACTTTCCGGATTGCTTTAGTAATCGCAGCTGAGGCAATCGTATAGCCTATTTTCCAGCCGGTGGCATGAAACTGTTTCCCGAAAGAAAAAACAGCAACACATTGATCTTTTAAAGCTTCCTGTTGCAACACGCTATGGTGCTTTGCCCCGTCAAAGACAATCTGGTCATAAACTTCATCAGAGATTACCATGATCTCCCTGCCTGATAGAAGCGTAGCTAATTGTTGCCAGTCTGCAGCAGACCACACCATGCCCGTAGGATTATGTGGTGTATTAACAATGATCGCTTTTGTTTTAGGGCTTATTGCTGCCTTAAGCCGGTCCCAGTCTACCGAAAAATCCGGGTAGTTTAATGGTACCGCTACCGGGATGCCTCCATTAATTTCAATAGCTGGTATATAAGCATCATAAGCCGGCTCCAGGATAATGACTTCATCTCCTTTACTTAATACGGTAGCCAGCGTAACAAAAATGCCATAGGATGCGCCGGGGCAAATAGTAATATGGGTAGGGTCGATCCGCAGGTTTAATTGCCGGTTTTTTTGTTGGGCAATCTGCTCGGTTAGCACAGGGAGACCGGGCATGGGTGCATATTGATTAAAACCCTGTTCTGTAGCCTCCTTAAGTAATTGTTGTATCCGGTTGTCTATAGGATAATCAGGGAAGCCCTGGGAGAGGTTAATCGCACCATGTGCTGCGGCTAGGGCCGACATGACAGAAAATATAGTGGTATCTGCTCCGGTATGCTTTTGCGGGAGTAACATAATGATCTGATTTTTAAGAAGGATTAAAAATAGTTAAAAAGCAGAGTATCAGGTGGATTATTTCTTTATCAGGACATAAAATAAAGTATTTAGTCGCTAATAGGAAGATAATACCCTCCCCAATATAATATCAGGGAGGGTATTGATTTATAAAATTCTGTAGTATCTATAGAATGATAATATCCGCGATTGTAAATACCGCATATACGAGGCTGATAATACCATTAGTCGTACCAAAAGCCAGGTCGACCTTACTAAGGTCATGAGGTTTTACAAGGGTATGCTGATACACCAGTAATGCAAGCACGATCAATGCACCTATCCAATAAATCCAGCCAAAATGGGCATAGATACCTACGCCAATGATCAGCAATCCGGAATGTACATGGAGGATGTTGGAAACCATCAAGGCATTGCGTTTACCCAATGCTGCAGGGATAGAATTTAAATGATGTTCCCGGTCAAACTCTTCATCCTGAAGGGCATAAATGATATCAAAACCCGAAACCCAGGTCAGTACAATGAAGGAGAAAAATAAAGGCACGAGGTTGAAAACTCCGGTTACTGTTAAATATGCACCAATCGGTGCCAGTGCCAGGCCAACACCTAACACGAGATGACAGAGTGGGGTAAACCTTTTGGTATAACTATAGAAGAGTACTACGAATAAAGCTATAGGAGATAAGGCTAATACCAGCGGGTTGATAAAATAAGTGGCCAACACGAAAATAATACAGTTCACGATCGTGAAAAGCAAGGCTTGCTGTGGTGGTATAATGCCCGCGGGAACCTCCCGGTTGGCGGTACGCGGATTTTTAGCATCAAAATTACGGTCAAGGTACCGGTTGAAGGCCATAGCGGCATTTCTCGCGGTAACCATGCATAATAGCATTAACAGTAACACCCGGAAGTCAAAAGAGAATTGTCGGGTATAAAAGATTGCCAGTGCAAAGCCGATGAGGGCAAAGGGTAAGGCAAAAATGGTATGACTGAACTTAACTAAGGATAAATATTTTTTCAAAACGAAACAAGCGCAATTATGGCTTTACCACTGCTTTAAAGAATAAGGGAATAGACTCTTCCTGGGCATTACTTTTCAGGATGATATTTTTATCAACATTACCGGCTCTGCCTTTAGAGTTAAAGGAAATCGCAATTTCCCCTTTAGCGCCCGGAGGTACAGGCGTTTTAGTATAAGCCGGAACCGTACAACCGCAGGTGGCCACGACCTCATCTATGATCAATGGATGGCTGCCTGTGTTTCTAAAAGTATAGACGTGCTCTACTACATCGCCATCTTTGATGGTGCCGAAGTCGTAGGTGTCTTTATCAAATTTTATGGTGGTTTTAGGATGCTTTGCAGCACTGGCTTCAGCAGGTATTGCTGCTCCGCTGGGCGTTGCACCGGCTTCTATATGATTAACTGCAGAGTGATTAGGCGCAGCCACCGCTTTATTTTTATTAAATAGCGCAGTCTGGCTTATGCCTGATAATTCTATAATGGCAATTGTAAGTACAGATAAAGTTAACAAGGTAAGTAATACCGTTTTCAGAGTTCCATTCATACCCCTTTAATTTCCTGGTGAATTTAATATGCTTAAATTACAATATTCTTTTGACAAAAGTACAAAAAAAACGTAAAAGTGAATGATTACCAGCTTCCGCCGGCACCACCACCACCAAAACTTCCGCCGCCGAATCCACCGAATCCGCCACCGCCAAATCCGCCGCTGCTACCACCACTGCTGCCACCGAAACCGCCGCCGCCAAATATGCCGCCTATCATACCTCCCGTGAAAATGTCAGTTCCCCTGCGGGAGATATATCTGCCGCCCCGGCCGTTACCGCCGCCGCCTCTTGTAGCAGCAATGATAATAACCACCATGATAACCAGGATTAATACGGCAGCACCAACAGGAAAGCCTTCTTCCTGGTGTTCGGACGGATCAGCTTTATATTCTCCGGAAGCCGCTTTTACTATGGCTTCTACGCCCTCCAGGAACCCCTGGTAGTAATTGCCCGATTTGAAAAAGGGAGTGATCTCATTCCTGATGATCCGGCCCACAAGGCCATCGGGGAGGGCACCTTCGAGGCCATAGCCGGTAGCGATCCATATCTTTCTGTCATTGATCGCTGCAAGTATCAGTACACCGTTCTTTTTTCCTTTTTTTCCAATTCCCCAACGGTTGCCCAACTTAAAAGAGTAGTCTGCAATGTCGAACATGCCGATACTTTTCACCGTGATAATAGCAATTTCTGTAGAAGTTGAATCTTCATAAGCCAGCAACTTACGTTCCAGGTCCTGGTTGTCCTGTGCGGATAAAACCCCGGCAAAGTCATTGACCAGTCGTGGAGGGTTCATCGGTTCCGGAAAATCACTGTCTGACTGTGCAAAGGAACTATTTGCGAGTAGCAGAGACAGGATGGAGAGACATACTAAAAAAGTATTTTTAAACGTAGTTTTCATTTTTTGTTTCATTTTTAGTGCCCAAAAACGATATCGTCCGGGATCTCGTTATGATCTTCACCAGCCCTTGGCGGGAAATGCAGGGATAATGCTGCTCCTATTTCTGCAACTACGGTGCTCAGCCCTTCTTTTATCTTTCCCTGCTGGCAAAAGCTTTTCAGGGTTTCCAGTTCGCTTTTCCAGAAATTATCCCGGCCTACTTTCTGATGAATACCTTCATCACCTATAATGGCGATCTGCCGGTCCACTAGTGCCATATATACCAGTACCGCATTGCGCTCCTCTGTGGCCTGCATCTTTAGTTGTGCGAATATTTCCCAGGCCCTGTCTACCGCATTCATATAGCTGCAACGGGATTCAATAAATACACGTACCTCACCGGAGGTTATTGCTTCCGCCTTTTGAATAGCAGCAACGACTTCATCAGCTTCTGCTTTAGGTAACAGATGACTGGTTTTGTTAGGGAAAATGCCCATGCTCATTCCATTTAATAAGCATCAAAGATAATGTATTTGCCCGTTAAGGACGGAAGCGGGATGTTCAAATATATTTAATAGGGGAAAATGATTATTTAAACAGTTAAACAGGCACACCAGGCGATCAGATAAAAAAATGGCGATACTGATGAGTACCGCCATTTTACTTTTATTTATTAAGCCTCTTCTGTATTGGGCTTTTCGTCATTTGTTTCCTCCGGTTTGGGCAACTCCGTATCCGGGACTACTTCAATATCCATGAAAGTATATTCTTCAAACGGGCGCTTACCGATGAGGCGCTCCAGGTCATCTTTGTAAAGAACTTCTTTTTTCAACAGCTCTTCTGCAATGATCTCAACTTCTTTCTTTCTTTCGGTCAGTAAGCTTAAAGCTCTCTGGTAAGCCTGGTCGGAAAGGGTTTTAACTTCCTGGTCAATGATCTTTCCGGTCTCTTCACTATAAGGCTTTTGGAAACCATTATCATTCTGCGGATCATAGAAGGAGATGTTACCGATCTTATCATTCATACCGTAGATACTTACCATAGCATAGGCCGTACGTGTAACCTGTTGCAGATCGCTTAAGGCACCGGTTGAAATTTTTCCGAAGAAGATCGATTCACTCGCACGACCGCCTAAAGTCATTGTCATATCATCCAGCAATTCCTGGGTTAAGGTCAGGTATTTTTCTTTTGGCAAATATTGCGCAAAACCTAATGCTGCGGTACCTCTCGGTACAATAGTGACTTTTACCAATGGATGCGCATGCTCCAGGAACCAGCCTGCTACAGCATGACCTGCTTCGTGGAAAGCAATTACTTTTTTCTCATCAGGAGAAATGATCTTGCTCTTTTTCTCCAGGCCCCCTATGATACGGTCAATCGCATCGTTGAAGTCCTGCATATCCACCTCGTTCTTGCCATTTCTTGCTGCGATCAAAGCTGCTTCATTACATACGTTGGCGATATCTGCACCGGCAAATCCCGGTGTTTGTTCTGCCAGTTTCCTGATGTTCAGGTTGCTGGAAATTTTTATTTTTGATAAATGCACTTTCAGGATCGCTTCCCTTCCTTTTGCATCCGGCAGGTCTATAGAGATCTGACGGTCAAAACGGCCCGGGCGTAATAGAGCCGCATCCAGTACATCTGGTCTGTTGGTTGCCGCCAGCATGATGATGCCGCTGTCGCCACTGAAGCCGTCCATTTCTACGAGCATCTGGTTAAGGGTATTCTCCCTTTCATCATTACTCATTACCGCGTTTTTACCTCTTGCGCGACCAATGGCATCGATCTCGTCGATAAATACGATACATGGCGCTTTCTCTCTTGCCTGTTTAAACAGGTCTCTTACACGGCTGGCACCCACACCTACAAACATTTCTACGAAATCGGAACCCGACATAGAGAAGAACGGCACCTGGGCCTCACCTGCCACGGCTTTTGCCAATAAGGTTTTACCGGTACCCGGAGGGCCTACTAATAGGGCGCCTTTAGGGATTTTACCACCCAATGCGGTATATTTTTTAGGATTTTTCAGGAAATCAACGATTTCCATAATTTCCACTTTTGCTTCGTCCAGGCCGGCAACATCGTTAAAGGTGATATTGACCATCGCCCCTTTTTCGAACAGTTGTGCTTTTGACTTGCCTATGCTGAAGATGCCACCACCAGGACCGCCGGCAGCGCCGCCGCCCATTTTACGGAATACCAGCAACCAAAGGGCTACTAACACTACTGCGGGTAAGATCAGTTGCGCCAGGAATCCCCATGGATTACTGCGCTCAGCATTGTAAACAGGCACTTCTTTTTTGCCCTCCGTCTTCATTTGATCCATTACCGCTTTATAGTTCTCATTGAAAACTTCAAATTTGCCGATATTGAAAGCATAATCATACTTTGGTTCACTGTTGCCTTTTACAAAAGCATAAGGATCATTCCCTTTTTGCGCTTCCTGCGGAGGTTTGTTATAATATACTTCCGCCAGAGAGTTATTGATTATGACCACTTTAGATACTTTGTCTGCCAGGAGGTCGGTTTTAAAATCCAGGAATGACTTCGGTTTCTGATCATCGGAGCTGAAGCCGCCGCTGAAGAATTGCATACCTATAAGCACCGCCAGTATGATCACATAAATCCAGTAAAAATTCGTCTTTGGCTTCTTGCCCGGGCTATTGCCATTCGGGTTCGAAGGCATATCGGGACGTTTATTATTTTCCATGCTAAAAATCTAAAACTATTATAAGAGTTTACTTATTGCTTATTTTTTTCCTTTCGGTTCAGGAACCGCTTCTTCATGGCGTTCTTTTTCAGCATCCATCCATAGACCTTCTATATCGTAAAAACCACGTTCTTCTGTCTGGAAAACATGTACCACGATATTGACATAATCTACAAGGGTCCATTGCTGGCTAAGTTCTGAATGAAATGGTTTTTCTTTGCATAATCTATGTACTTCTGCCTCTACGAAATCTGCTATGGCGCGTACCTGGATATGCGTTTGGGCATCACACACAATAAAAAAGTCGGCCACAGCCTCCTCTATATTTCTTAGGTCAAGTGAAACGACACGTTCCCCTTTTTTATCCTGTATAGCCTTAATGATGGTTTTGAAAATATCGCTATCTCTGCTGATGCGTTGCTGTGCCTTTTTTATAACTGCTTTTTTAGCCGTTCCTGATTGTTTGTCCAATATTTGAAGAAAGTTATTGAAAATTAAAAATATATATTTTTATATTGCGCTCAAAATTAAGAAATCTTTTGACAATACAAACTGTTAAACCTAACCCAAAATGGCTGTACGCCCTTGATGTTATTGATAGTACCAATAACTATGCCATTGGCCTGCTGGAAGACGGATTGGCACATCATGGAGATGTGGTGTGGGCGCTGGAGCAAACTGCCGGAAAGGGGCAAAGAGGTAAAAAATGGGAGGCTAAAGCCGGGGATAATATTATGATGAGCTTAGTGGTACAACCGGGGCAGGTGTTGGGCACCAATCCCTTTCACCTGAATATGGTTGTGGCGAATACCATTACTACTTACTTTAGAAATATTTATCCCTACTGGAAGGTCGCCATAAAATGGCCCAATGACATATATATTAATGCCAAAAAGACAGTAGGGATTTTGATTGAAAACGTTTTTCGCGGCAGTCAGTGGGCGCATGCCATAATTGGTATAGGCATTAATGTGAATCAAAGTGAATTTCCGGAACATCTGGCTAACGCTACCTCTTTACATAATGCTTCCGGCTTACGCTATGAGCTTAAAGAAATAATAACCGATATCAGAGCCGGGATCTTGAATGAGCTCCAGTTAAGTAATGGCGCAAGCTTTGAAAAAGTAAGAGCTGCTTATAATGAGCACCTGTTTGGCGCCGGAAGTACAAGAGCTTTCCGGTTAAGCAATGATGCAGAAGTTTTTGAAGCTAAGGTATTGGAAGTGGACGAGGAAGGGATGCTTTTGCTGCAGACCAAAGAAGGTTTGTTAAAATGTGCTTCCGGTAGTATACAATGGCTTTTATGATATGCGAAAAATATTGGCTTTACCGTTGCTATGATTAAAGGTAATATTTTAATACTTTTGCAGTCGGATTATTTATGAAGCGATATTTAAAGTTATTGGGGATATCCTGTTTAGCAGTACTGCTATTTTCAGGTTGCGGGGTTTATTCTTTCACCGGGGCGAGTATTCCCGGGAAAACGCTGATGATCCAGACCCTGGAAAATACTTCCTCTAACGTGGTGCCTACATTGAGTGCCAGCCTGACCGAGAAGATCAGGAGCCGGATCTTGTCCCAGACAGGACTTACACCGGTACAAAATAACGCGGATTATGAAATTACGGGGAACATCACCTCTTACAATGTGACCGTTTCCGGTGTGGGAGATGCGCAGACGGCCCAGGCCTCGCAAAACAGGCTGACGATCACTGTGCAGGTAGAGTTTAAGAATAAAATGGATGAAAAGGCCAGCTTCAAACAATCATTCAGCAGGTTTGATGATTTTCCTGCTAACCAGCCGATCACTTCTCATGAAGCCCGGATGATGGAGCGCATTGGGAATGAACTGGCGGATGATATCTTTAATAAAGCATTTGTAAACTGGTAAATTTAGATATGTTGATAACAGGAACACATATTCACGAGTGGCTGCAGGCCCCGGCTATGCTGGCAAAAGAAAATGAACAATCTTTAGAAGCGCTGCTCCGTGAGTATCCTTATTTTACACCAGCCAACTTATTATTACATTTTGCCCGTGAAGGGGGAAACAGGGATATAATATTTGAAGAATTGTATGGCTACAACCCGGTTGTTTTTCATTATTGGCATGAAAGTTTGAAGTGGGAATTAGTAAACACTACGATGTCTGGGGCTAAAAAAAGCTGGGAAGACCTGAATGAGGTGTTCCTGGAGCATGAAAAGGAACAGGGGACAAAGGATTACTTCCAGACTATGGGTATTGAGGTGACGGATGATTGGCCTTTACTTGAGGACAAGGAGAACGAGGAAGGCGGAGAGCAATCGCTGCTGGTCGTTATGAGTTTCGCGGAATGGTTGCAATTTATACAAAGAAAAACCAGGGTGGAACAGGAAGAGGAAGAAGAAAAGCGTGCCCTGAAAGCACAGTGGCAGAAGCAAAAAATGACAGAAGCCATTGAAGAGGAAAATGAAGAAATACCGGCACAGGTGTTTGAAATGGCGGTCAACTCTATTTCCCGTGAAGATGGTATCGTGAGTGAATCTATGGCGGTAGTTTATGAAAAACAGGGTAAGTTTAAAGAAGCGATTAATATATATAGAAAATTAAGTTTGAATAATCCGGAGAAAAGTATTTATTTTGCTGACAAAATAGAAAATTTACAAAAAGAAATATAATTAAAAATGATAACGACCCTATTGATTGTTTTAGCAATTATTGCTTGTGTGGTATTGGCCTTCTTCGTACTGGTTCAAAAACCAAAAGGTGGTGGTTTGTCCGGCTCTTTTGGAAGTGTAGGTAACCAGGTAATGGGAGTTCAGAAATCCGGTGATGTGATGGAGAAAGGTACCTGGTATACTATGGCGGTGATCGCTATCCTGGTAGTGGGTTCTACCTTTACTTTAGGCGTTAATGCCAGCAGAAAGGCAGCCCAGCAGGAAGCAGCAGCACAACAGCAACAAGCGCAACAGCAGGGACAGCAACAACAGCAACCTGCTCAATAAGCAATAAAGCATTAAATACTTGATCGGCAGTCCTTTACAGGCTGTCGATTTTTATTGTAATTTGGCCCCGGGTAAATTTGCAAATGAGCGAAAAAAACATACCTTTGCCTGTCTCATTTATGATGAAAAACTTTTACTTAAAAAATAAAAAATAATATGAATTTCCAATTAACAGAAGAGCAGTTAATGATTCAAAAAGCGGCTCGTGACTTTGCCCAAACCGAGTTGTTACCTGGCGTAATCGAAAGAGATGACCAACAAAAATTCCCGGCTGAGCAGATTAAGAAATTAGGCGAACTTGGCTTTATGGGAATGATGGTAGATCCTAAATACGGTGGTGCCGGAATGGATACTGTTTCTTATGTATTGGCAATGGAAGAGATCTCTAAAGTAGATGCTTCTGCTTCTGTATGTATGAGTGTAAATAACTCATTGGTATGCTGGGGTATAGAAACATTTGCCAATGAAGAGCAAAAACAAAAATACCTGGTACCGCTTGCCAGCGGTCAGGCGATCGGCGCTTTCCTGCTGAGTGAGCCGGAAGCAGGTTCTGATGCGACTTCTCAGCGTACTACAGCTTTTGAAGATGGAGATGATTATATTTTGAACGGGGTTAAAAACTGGATCACTAATGGTAATTCAGCAGATTATTATATCGTAATTGCACAAACTGATGTAGAAAAAGGCCATAAAGGTATTAACGCGTTTATCGTGGAGAAAGCCTGGGCTGGTGTAACTGTTGGTGCAAAAGAAAATAAGATGGGTATCCGCGGTTCTGATACGCATACGATCATGTTCCAGGATGTAAGAGTGCCAAAAGCGAACCGTATCGGTGAAGATGGATTCGGATTTACTTTCGCGATGAAAGTTTTAAGCGGTGGCCGTATCGGTATCGCTTCCCAGGCTTTGGGTATCGCCAGCGGTGCTTTGGAATTAGCTACCAAGTATTCTAAAGAGCGTAAAGCATTTGGCAAAGAAATTATGCACCACCAGGCGATCGCGTTCAAATTAGCAGATATGGCTACCGACGTAGAAGCGGCAAGATTATTGTGCCTGAAAGCTGCCTGGCTGAAAGATCAGCATGAAAATTATGACGTAGCTTCAGCTACTGCAAAATTATTTGCTTCCCAGATCGCGCAAACGGTGACTAACGAAGCCGTGCAGATTCACGGTGGCTATGGATATGTAAAAGAATTCCATGTAGAGCGTTTAATGCGCGATGCGAAAATTACACAGATCTACGAAGGTACCAGCGAGGTACAGAAAATCGTGATCAGCAGATCATTGTTGAAATAATCTGATGATAATATTTAAATGAAAAGACCGGATCTATTCCGGTCTTTTTGTTTTATCAGGATACTGGAGGATAAGGTACCACCAACGTTTTGCAGGAAGCCACTGTCTTATGGATTGAACCTTATTGCTTAATAACCAATCCCTTACCATGCGTATAAATCCATTGTTATTGCTTTTGCTCTGCTGTTGTTTTACTTATCAAACTTCGCGGGCACAGGGCGAAAATATGAACTGGCACTACGGCAGAAACCTGTCGCTTAACTTCGGGCAAACCCCCTTAACTTTAGGTACCAGCCAGGTGAATGTGATGGAAGGTTGCTCCAGTGTAAGTGATGCAAATGGTAATTTGCTTTTTTATACAACAGGCTTTAAGATATGGGATAAAAATGGGGTTGAAATGCCGGGTGCTACCGGCTTGCTGGGCAATGGGCCGGTACTATACGGCCAGACTATGGGCTCTGGCTATAAAAGTGTACAGATCATCAAGCATCCCGGCAATAGCCAGCGCTATTTTGTAGTAAGCGGCGACACCCAGGAAGTGCCCGTGAAAAAACTGTATTACCATGAGGTTGACATGAGCCTGAATAACGGGCTTGGCGATGTGGTGCCCGGGCAGAAGAATATAGAAATCATGAGTAGTGATGTGAGCGAGCACCTTTCTGTACTAAGCGGTACCGATTGCAGAACCTATTGGTTGGTAGCGCCTAAAAGCAATAACGGGGAACAGTATTATACGTTTAAGATAGATGCCAACGGTTTTCACAATACACCGGTGATCAATACATTACCGATGAATGTGCAGGGGATTAAAGAGGTATTCCAGACTAAAGATAGGCATACTGTTGTCGGGATCTCCGGTTATCACTTATTCACCATGGCATTCGATGGGATTAACGGAACGTTCAGCAATTTTGATACGATTTCTACGCAAATAGGCACTATACAACATTACAATTCGGCACCGGGAATGAGTAAAGACAAAACAAAGTTTTATTTTAGTAACGCAGCTACAGGAAACAATGTTTACCAGGTGGATTTAAACCTTTTACCGAACCTGGGTGCGGTGAAGAATTCAATGACGGAAGTTATACCGGTGACGCCGGGTAACAGTAATATGTTTTATTTAAGAGCTGCTCCTGTGGGGGATAAAATATATGTGATCCATCATGTGTACAGCAACAATAATTTTACAGGCTATATCTCCAGCCTGGATAATGCCAGCCAGCCCGGAGCACAAGTCGTTTACACACAAGCAGCCTTGCCGTTCAATGCTCCCGGTAATCCTTATGGGGTCTATTACACCCTGGGTACGGATGTAGTCACTAATCCACCTTCCGATAGTTTATTCAATAGCGCTTCTGATACCCTGCTTTGTGAGCAGGAAAACCTCCAGCTCAACTGTACCAATCCCAATGCCAGCCAGTTCGAATGGAGCACCGGTGCGACTACTCCTGGTATCACTGTGACCGAATCCGGAACTTATTGGGTAAAAAGCAGCAATGTCTGCGAGATCGTTTTTGATACCTTTAAGGTTACGTTCATTCATCCCGAAGTGCTATTACCTGCGGATACAACACTCTGTAGCGGAAAGAGCCTGGTGATTGAACCGGTGACCAATAATGCGGATAGTTATTTATGGAATACCGGCGCAACCAGTGCGACACTGACCGTAAGTGCACCGGGCACTTATTACCTGGAAGTCACACAGCAAGGCTGTAAAGCAAGCGACACCATACATATTGAGGAAATCAGCGCTTACGTGACTATCCTTCAGCCAGACACCCTGATCTGCAACAGTATGCCGATAAGCATAAATGCTACTTCCAACCTCGAAAGTACTTTTTCCTGGAATGACGGTACTACTGGTCCGGTGCTTACGCCAGGCGTGAGCGGGAAATATGTGGTAACCGCTATAAACCGTTGTGGCTCCTTTACGGATGAAGTATCTGTTGAGGTTATCGATTGCGCCTGTTCGGTAAAAGTACCGGATGCTTTTACACCTAATGGAGATGGGCTGAATGATGTACTGGCACCCCTTGTTGCCTCTGGTTGTAATATGCAGGTATTCAATTTCAGGGTTTATAATCGCTTCGGGCAATTGGTCTTTACCGGTATACGCCGGGGTCAGGGTTGGGATGGTTATTTCAAAGGCCGTCCGGCCGAAGCCGGCACTTATATGTACTACCTGGAGTATAAAGACAGGTACTCTGGTAGCAGCGTGCAGTTAAAGGGAGATTTTACCCTGATGCGATAAGGCTTATAGATTTGTATGCATTTTTATAGGATCATTATTTCCTGTCGTTAAAGTTCATTCCGTGAAGCCGGTTAATCATTCGGGTTATTTGTTTTTGCCAACGTTCAGCAGCATTCCGCTGTCTTATATAGCTGAACCTTAGTACTTAAAAACAAGTCCTCACCATGCGTATCAACCTGTTATTTTTATTCCTTTTCAGTTGTTGCTTTATCTGTCAGCCTTCCTGGTCGCAGGGTGAGAATATGAACTGGCATTACGGGAAAAATGTGTCAGTTAATTTCGCCCAGACGCCACTCACGGTAAATACCAGCCAGATCTATACCCTGGAAGGTTGTGCCAGTGTAAGCGATGCTAATGGCGATTTGCTTTTTTATACTACCGGTTTTAAAATCTGGAACAAAAACGGGGTAGAAATGCCGAATGCTACCGGTTTGCAGGGCAACGGACCGGTAATATCCGGGCAAACTATGGGCTCTGGTTATAAAAGTGTACAGATCATCAAGCATCCCGGTAACGCAAATCAATATTTTGTAGTAAGCGGCGATCCGCAGGAGCTGGTGGTAAAAAAGTTATATTACCATGTGGTAGATATGAGTTTGAATAGCGGTTTAGGGGATGTGGTTGCCGGGCAGAAGAATATAGAGATCATGAGCAATGTGAGCGAACATCTTTCCGTGTTCAGCGGTACTGATTGTAAATCATATTGGCTGATCGCACCCACACACAATTATAGCAACCAATATTATACCTTTAAAATAGATGCTGCCGGTTTTCATAATACACCGGTGATCAATACGCTGCCGATGAGCTTTCAGGGGTATAAAGAACTTTTTCAAACCAAAGACCTCCATACGGCTATAGGTGTTTCTGGTTATCATTTATTCACTTTGGATTTTGATGGCATTAATGGTACCCTCACTAATTTTGATACAGTTTCTACTGCATTAGGGGCCGTGCAGCATTTCAACGTTTCACCGGGTATGAGTAAGGACAAGTCAAAGTTTTATTTTGGTAATTCCGTGTTGAGTAACCTGTACCAGGTGAACCTGGACCTGTTGCCCAACCTGAGCGCTGTGGTGAATTCAGCAGTAGAGGTGATACCTCCCAGCCCTATGTTCAGTACGATATTTCATTTAAGAGCAGCCCCGGTCGGGGATAAGATATACCTGGTACAAAATGTATATAATGGTACGGGTAACCAATACATCTCCAGCTTAAGTAATGCCAGTCAGGCGGCTGCACAGGTAGTGTATACTCAGGGTGCGCTCCCTTTATTTCCTCCGAATATTTTTTCGACTTCATATTATTACACTTTAGGTACGGATGTAGTGGTTAATCCTCCTTCAGACAGCGTGTTTCACAGCGCCTCCGATACTTTGCTCTGTAACAGGAGCAGTTACCAGCTTAGCTGTCCTAATACCGATGCGAGCCAGTTTGAATGGAGCACCGGCGCTACTACAGCCACTATTAATGTGACGCAATCCGGTACCTATTGGGTAAAGAGCAGTAATGTGTGCCAGGTGGTTTATGACACCTTTGAGGTTACCTTTATCAATCCGGAAGTAACTTTGCCTGCAGATACCAATTTGTGTAACGGCAAAAGCCTGGTGATTGAACCGATTTCCAGCAATGCCGACAGTTATTTATGGAATACCGGTGCCACAAGTCCTACCCTGACTGTAACCGGGCCGGGTACTTATTACCTGGAGGTCACACAGCAAGGTTGTAAAGCAAGTGACACCATACATATTGAAGCACTCAGCTCTTATGTAACTATTTTACAGGAAGATACAGTGATCTGTAATAATATGCCTATAACCATCAGTGCCAGCTCTAACCTGGAAAGTGCTTTTTCCTGGAATGACGGAACTACTGGCTCGGCACTCGTGCCAACAGAAAGCGGGCAATATGTGGTAACTGCGGTGAATCGCTGTGGCAGCTTTACGGATGAGGTAACTATTGAAGTGATCGATTGCGTTTGTTTGGTAAAAATACCGGATGCTTTTACGCCTAACGGGGATGGACTAAATGATGTAATGGCCCCTGTAGTTGCCCCTGGCTGCAATATACAGGCCTTCAATTTCAGGATTTATAATCGCTTCGGGCAATTGGTCTTTACCGGTATACGGCCCGGGCAGGGATGGGATGGTTACTTTAAAGGCCGGCCGGCCGAAACCGGTACTTATATGTACTATCTGGATTATAAGGATGTTTACTCCGGTAACAGTATTCAGTTAAAAGGAGATGTTACACTCATGCGTTAGCGTAGTAGCTTGCCTTATACCGCAACCTGCATCTGGTACGTCCTGGGAGTAAGGCCCACCATTGCTTTAAAAGTTTTAATGAAATAGTTCGCATCCGCAAAACCTGTCTGGTAGGCTACTTCCTTGATGCTTCTTTGCAGCTTCAGTAATTGTTTGGCCTGTCCGATGCGTTCCCGGGTTATAAATTCATTAGGCGATAAGCCAAGTTCCTGCTTGAATAATTTGAAAAAGTTGGACTTACTTAAATAGGCCATTTTAGCGATCTTTTCCAGCGATAATTTCTGGTGCAGGTTTTGCCTGATATAATTAATGGCAAAAGCCAGCCTGGAATCCGATTTGTTTAAGAAAGAACTGCTTTGTACCAATTGCCGGCCCTGTGTTTGCATCAGGCGTACCAATAACTCTTTTAAGGCAAAATCGACCATAAGGTCTTTTTGCTTATTGTCTTCCATAGCGACCCGCATAATATTCTGAGTCGCCGCTACCAAAGGCTCATTGTTAAACAGGTAGAATTGTTCGGGTTGCATCGCCCAGGCATCATCGGTAACTTTCTGTTGCGCAAGATTGAGGAATTGAAGGGTCTCCTCCACATAAGCTGCGCTTAAGCTCAATGTAATACATTGTGAAGGTTGCTCATCTGCTTCGGGGAAATCGATAACCATAGTTTCGCCCGGGGCTACTAAAACACTTTCTCCCGGCAGGTAATCAAAATAATTGGTCTTATTGTCCAGCTTCATTGATTTTTTACCCCTTAACATCGCTGTAAACGTGAGGTTGTCAAACTTCAGGCGAATATCCTTCTCCGCCCGATGCGTTTCAAATACAGAAAATTCGCAGGCCTCCATGCTAAAGGTAGTTTTATGTTCCACGGTGCCATTCGCCTTTGCTTTAAGGTCGAAGGGTAGGGTATTGATTAAAAAACGGGCCTCTTGCTGATTCATGATAATAAGATGTATTGGTACGGACTCAATTCCAAATATACATTTTTTTGGCACCGGAAAGGCAGCGCAAAAGTGATTTTAACATTACAGATAAAAGATGATTTTACTATAGACCGATACGATTTTGCTATCATTTTTAACCTGCAAAAAATAATTTAGTTGAACTAAATAATGAAATTATGAGCACAGTAATTGCAAGACCGGAATTTAAAGACCATTATGATAATTTTATTAATGGTAAATGGACCGCGCCTGTACAAGGCAAGTATTTTGACAATATCTCACCTATAGACGGTAAGCCTTTTACTAAAGCAGCGCATTCTACAAAAGAAGATATAGCCCTGGCGGTAGATGCCGCTGCAGCAGCATTTAAAACCTGGTCTAAGACCTCTGCTACCGAGCGTAGTATTATCCTGAATAAAATCGCTGATCGTTTGGAAGCCAACCTGGAATTGCTGGCAGCAACAGAAACCGTGGACAATGGTAAGGCCGTAAGAGAAACCCTGGCAGCAGATATTCCTTTGGCGATCGACCACTTCCGCTATTTCGCTGGAGTCATCCGGGCAGAAGAAGGCTCCTTGTCCGAATTAGATGAATATACCGTTTCCCTGATCGTGCATGAGCCGGTGGGTGTTGTCGCGCAGATCATTCCATGGAACTTCCCGATCCTGATGGCCGTCTGGAAACTGGCACCGGCACTGGCAGCAGGATGTACGGTTGTCCTTAAGCCGGCCGAAAGTACACCGGTTTCTATCCTGGTATTAATGGAGTTGATTGAAGACCTCATCCCTGCAGGTGTCGTGAATATCGTAAACGGTTTTGGTGCAGAATTGGGTAAAACACTGGTGACTAATCCAAAAGTAAACAAAGCGGCTTTTACCGGCTCCACCGCTACCGGCCGTTTGGTTATGCAATATGCTACCGAGAACATTATCCCGGTAACGCTTGAGTTAGGCGGTAAATCGCCGAATATCTTCTTCCCTTCGATCTTTGACGAAGATGATGCTTTCCTGGATAAAGCGATTGAAGGTGCTGTTTTATTTGCACTGAACCAGGGCGAAATTTGTACCTGTCCTTCGCGTATCCTCGTACACGAATCTATTGCCGATCGCTTTATTGCAAAAGTTAAGGAAAGAACGGAAGCGATTAAAGTAGGCAATCCGCTGGATAAAACAGTAATGATGGGGGCGCAGGCTTCTAAAATCCAGCAGGAAAAGATCGCATCTTACCTGAAGTTGGGTAAAGAAGAAGGTGCCGAAGTGATTACAGGTGGCGAAGTGAATAACCTGGGTGGAGACCTGGAAAGTGGCTACTATATTAAGCCTACGATTTTCAAAGGCAATAACAAAATGCGTATCTTCCAGGAAGAAATTTTCGGCCCTGTAGTTTCCTTAACTACTTTTAAAACGACGGAAGAAGCGATTGAAATCGCTAATGATACTTTATACGGTTTAGGTGCGGGTGTTTGGACGCGTGATGCACATGAATTGTACCAGGTGCCAAGAGCCATACAGGCGGGTCGTATATGGGTAAACCAATATCATGCTTACCCTGCAGGCGCGCCATTCGGTGGTTATAAACAATCTGGTGTAGGTCGCGAAAATCATAAAATGATGCTGGGCCATTATCGCCAGGCGAAAAATATGCTGATCTCCTACAACAAAAATAAATTAGGTTTCTTTTAAATAGGAATACTTGTTGTGAGCAGGTAGTAATAGAAAGATTGCCTCTTGTATTGAGTTGTCGCTCAAAATAGGAATACCGTATCCTATACTTAGGATGTCTCGGATTGTCTATTTTTTGTTTTATAAATTGGTTAAAGGTCGGGCGCAATAAAAATACCCATAGAGGCAATCTTTTATTAAATTTGAAAGAATCAAAATAGTAAAGAATGATCAAACGTCTTGATGCTACAGATAAAGCGATTGCGCTGATCCGCGAATTGGCGGCTATACATGGTGACCTGATGTTTTACCAGGCAGGTGGCTGTTGCGAAGGCACCCAGCCGCAATGTTTTGAAAAAGATGGGTTTTATGTCCGTACGAATGATGCCTTGATTGGCACCGTGGAAGGGTTTGAATTCTGGGTAGATAAAGACCTCTTCGAATACTGGAAACATGCCCACTTTGAGCTGGATGTACTGGAGGGTTTCGGGGTAGGAGGTTTCTCATTGGAAGCTCCGCTGGGAAAGACCTTTAAGATCAATTACCGGATTTTTACAGACGAAGAATCCGAACAGCTGGAGCCGGTTAGCCGTATGGAATAAAGATTATGAAACAGCGATTACAAAGAGCTGATCTTTTGACAAATTAAGGTGTGTTGAATCATTCAACCACCTTTTTTTATTGTAAGAGCCAATGCCATAGGGCGATCGTGATAAACGAAACCGGGATGCCCACGCCTACCATCATGTTACAGAGCTTAGGCTTCAGGCCATGAGCCGAGGTGACCAGGCAGGCAGTGATCATAGGGGCCATGGCCGCTTCTATAACACAGACATCGATCATCATGCCCTCTTTTTTTAGTATTAATTTATAAACGACAAAGATGATCGCCGGGAATAAGATCAGCTGGTAAAAAAGCCCGAGCGCAAGATAAGACCAGTAAGGACTTTTTCTTTCTATACGTAATTGAAAGCCTACAGAAACCAGGGCTAAAGGACTTACTGTTGTTGCGATTTTGCCCAAGGCCTCATCCGCCACTTCAGGAATACGATACCCGCTAAGGTTTAATAGCATAGCAATTATAAAAGCAATGAAAGGGATAAAAGAACACATTCTTTTTATGATTTTTTTCCAGCTTGTTTCCCCTTTAGAGTAGACGGAAGCGATGAAAATGCCTATAGTTGATAAGGCCACAAAGGTACCGGGCAGATCAATCATCATAAGTGTTTCCAGGCCTTCTGCACCATATAAAGCCTGTATCACCGGGATGCCTACAAAAGAGGTGTTGCCAAAACCTGCGGTCATGATGAGGCAACCCGTTAAAGCGCGGGACCAGCCTAAAAGCTTGCCTAAACTGATGAAGATAATGCAGGCCAGTAGAATAGAGAGCCAGGGCATCAAAACCGGGAGCAGCAATTCGCCGGACAACTGTAGCTTAGGAATGTAAAACAGGGCCATAGCCGGCAGGCTGATATTCATTACGAATTGGTTCAGCACCGTATGCGTGTTACTGGGTGTGCTTTTTACAAACTGTAATACGACACCAATAAGCAGGCAAAGAAAGAGTAAGATAATACTGGACATAACAGAACGGCTTCTGGCATACAAAGCAAAATGATGCCGTTGCAAAATTAATTTTTATTTAAGCCGCGAGCTCCTAAATAGTCCGGATTCTTGGTAATTTGAAAATGGTAGGCAACAAAAAAGGCCGGCAATACCGACCTTCTGTTCCTTTTAAAATTCCTCTTCCGGCGCTAAATAACGCCACTTGCCGGGCGGTAGTTTCTCCAGCCGCACTTTACCCATCCTGATGCGCTTCAGTCCTACAACTTTCAAACCCACTAGTTCACACATTCTCCGGATCTGTCTTTTTTTGCCTTGCCTTAAGATGAAGCGCAACTGGTCTTCATTTTGCCAGACCACCTTTGCCGGTTTTAGTTTTTCACCATCAAGACTTAAGCCGAAATTCAGCAAGGCCAAACCTTTATCATCTGTTTTGCCGCTTACCCTTACCAGGTATTCTTTTTCAATTTTATTAATGTCCCCGATCAATTGTTTGGCAATCCGGCCATCCTGGGTTAGTACCAGTAAGCCTACGGAGTCAATGTCTAAGCGCCCTGCAGGTGCCAGGCCATATAGATGACGCGGATCAAAGTGAATGCCACTGTCATCTTCCTCCCAATGATTGGCAGCTGTGATTAATTCTGCGGCCGCTTTATATCCCTTTTCCGGTTGTGCGCTTACATAACCTACCGGTTTGTTTAATAAAATAGTTACCCGGTTATTTTGTATGCTTTTTGCCTGTCCGCTGAGTTCAATAATATCCTGGTCGGAAACCCTTTCTCCTTTTTCTTTTACCACCACACCATTTACCTTAACCCAACCTTTGGAAATATAGGCATCGGCCTCTCTGCGGGAACAATAGCCTAAATGGGCCAGGCACTTGGCCAAACGCATACCGTCTCTTTCGTCTCTGCTTTCTGATTTTTTCATTTAATGCAAAAATAAACTTTGCCGGAGAAACAACGCCGGTCAAATTTTATTAATTTACACTATATGAAGAAAATTTGCATTATAGGCGGGGGAAATCTAGGTCAGGCTATAGCTGAAGGCCTTATTTCAAGTAACTTTATTGAAGCTAATGATATTACCATAACCCGGAGAAATATTGAAGCATTAGAAATACTTAAAACGAAAGGCGTTCAGGTATTGTCGGACAATGCTGCGGCAGTACAGGGCGCTGCCTGGATCATATTGGCTGTAAAGCCATTCCAGGTTGCGGCAATACTAAAGGAAATAGGCCCGGTTTTGGATCCGGCGCAACAAGCACTGATCAGTGTCGTCACAGGAGTTAGTCTTGAAGACCTCGCTGTCATGACAGGTAATGAGTTTACCCTCTTCAGGGCGATGCCCAATACCGCCATTGCAATTAAAGAAAGCATAACCTGTTTAAGTACCCATAGCGACAGCAAACCTCATAAAGATTTTGTACAGCAACTTTTTGATCAACTGGGAAAGTCTATTTTTATTGAAGAGCAGTTGATGGACGCGGCAACCGTATTGGGCGCTTGTGGTACGGCTTATGCCATGCGTTACATCCGCGCTAATATACAGGGCGGAATTGAGATTGGCTTTGACGCACAGACAGCAGCGCTGATCGCCGCACAAACGGTAAAAGGTGCCGCGGAACTTTTATTGACCCGGCACACCCATCCGGAACAGGAGATCGACAAAGTGACCACGCCAAAAGGCTGTACCATTGCAGGGCTCAATGAAATGGAACACCAGGGCTTCAGTTCTTCCCTGATTAAAGGCATCGCAACCAGTTATAATAAAATAAAAAAAGACATGTAAGCCTTAGCGACCTTGGGGACGATTTTATATCGATCCTGAAAAAATGTACATTTGCCACAAATTTTACGGTTAAAAAGAATAAAGCATGAATCTACAGGAATTACAAACAAGGAGCGGCAATCAATGTGAATTGTGCGGTACTACCTCAGGGCTGAAAGTCTATGAAGTAAGTGCGGCCCCTAAAAGTATCCGGGATGCGGAAATCTATTGCTGCGAAAAATGTATTGCGCAGATCGATAAGAAAGCCGACCTGGAACAGGCACATTGGCAGGAGCTGTTAGGAACGGCTATGTGGAGTGAGGTGCCGGCCGTTCAGGTGGTGGCCTGGCGTATGTTGAACCGCTTCCGGAATGAAAGCTGGGCATCGGATGATATAGATATGATGTACCTGGATGAGGAGCACATGTCCTGGGCCAAAGCCAGTGGTGATCATGAAAATGACGCGACCGTGGATTTGCACAGGGATTGTAACGGGGCGCCGCTTCAGGCCGGAGATAGCGTTGTATTGATCAAATCACTGGATGTAAAAGGGTCTACGGTAAATGCGGCACTCGGCACGGTAGTGAAAAATATAAAACCGGACCCTAATGATACCGCTTATATCGAAGGTAAAATAGAGGGACAATCAATCATGATCAAAACGATTTACGTTAAAAAGCAGGGCGCAGAACAAATGCTCTGAGCGCACAATTAATTTATGGTAAACACCGTTCAGCTTATAATTCTGGCAGCAGCCCTTTTTATTGTATTCTTACTGATTAAACTGTACAAGCATACTAAGAAAGTCGCTACGCCCGATATCCCGGATGCAAAAACAATAAAGCGCGTTCTCGCAAATGATGTGGTTTTTTATCAGCAGCTGTCGCCGGCTGAGCAGATTCGTTTTGAAGAAAGGGTAGCTTATTTTTTGAACCATATTCGTATTACGCCTGTTCAGGATGCACCTGTAGGTGTGGAAGACCGCATTTTTGTTGCCGCAGCAGGCGTAATTCCTTTATTCCGGTTTAAGAACTGGTTTTATAATAATCTAAACGAGGTGTTGATCTACCCGGATACATTCAGCAAAGCGTTTGAATTAAAAGGGGAGCACAGGAATGTAGCCGGTATGGTAGGTGACGGTTTTATGCACCGTACCATGATCCTGTCTTTGCAATACCTTCGGGCTGGTTTCTTACAGCATACTAAAGGAAATACCGCTATACATGAATTTGTACACCTGGTAGATAAATCAGATGGTGCTGTGGACGGGATACCCGAAAGCTTGTTGGATCAATCCTATTTAAAAGCTTGGGTCAGCCTGGTGCATGAGTACATCAAGGAGATCCGGGAATATGAAATTACAGATATCAATCCGTACGGAGCGACTAACCCGGAAGAATTTTTCGCGGTGGTTTCAGAATATTTTTTCCAGGAGCCGGAGTTACTGGAGGCCAATCACCCGGATCTTTACCGGATGCTGGAAAAGGCTTTTCGCACAGAAGAACAATAATAATTCATAATAGGCTGTCTAAAAAAGGCAGCCTATTTCTTTTTTTGCTTTTATGGATACCCTCCACAATCAGCGACTACCAATATTCAATATTTAGGCAAATGCCGCCTTTTTAGCCAGCTACGCCCATTTTTTCCTGTTTATCTACATCAATTATAATCATGCAGCCTATCGGGATAATGATTAACATACTCTACCCGTTTTATATTACTTTGAATTTATTTGACGAAGCTTCCTGTTGAGGCGTATGCTTCTCAGTTCCTGTTTGCTTCATTTTAGGCCAAAAAATATTATCTGTTTAATTCTTTTAGTGTAGGTATTCCTGCGCGGTGAAATTTATTTTTTGAAAAAAATATAAATATTAAATCCAAAGGGCAGAAATGCTCGTATATGTAT
>Ga0256787_1000009_pt1 | contig 50454 bp, 48 predicted proteins | sample MC6MC0938MT_FD_189994 | JGI IMG/M metagenome (GOLD analysis project Ga0256787, IMG submission 189994) | Metatranscriptome of enriched soil aggregate microbial communities from Iowa State University, Ames, United States - MC6-MC0938-MT... | ecosystem: Environmental > Terrestrial > Soil >... | reverse complement strand
TGTCAATACCCATCCCGAAAGCGATAGTGGCTACGATTACCTCTACGTCTTCATGCAGGAACATGTCCTGGCGCTGTGCCCGTGTCGTCACATCCAGGCCGGCATGGTAAGCCACCGCCTTAATGTTGTTAGCCATTAAGGTACTGGCCAGCTCTTCGGTAGTTTTACGATTAAGCGTATAGATAATACCGCTTTTTCCTTTATGCTGGGAGATAAAGCGGACTATATGTTTTAAAACCTGTTTTTTAGAAGCTTTCGGAATTACTTCATAATAAAGGTTTGGACGGTTAAAGGAAGATACAAAGACTTGCGGATCGCGCAGGTCCAGGTTTTTAATAATGTCATCCTGTACTTTAGGAGTTGCTGTAGCGGTAAGTGCAATAATAGGAAGATCAGGGTTGATCTCCTTGATCATATCGCTCAGTTTGCGGTATTCAGGGCGGAAATCATGCCCCCATTCCGAAATACAGTGTGCTTCATCTACAGCGACGAAGGATATTTTTATGTCAGAAAAGAAGTCGATGTTCTCTTGTTTGGTCAGCGTTTCCGGTGCTACATACAAGAGTTTGGTATTACCTGACTTCAGGTCTTCTTTTACTTTTTTCTGTTGGGTTTTGCTCAGGCTGGAGTTGAGGAAGTGGGCGATATCATCGTCATCACTATAACCCCGGATCAGGTCTACCTGATTTTTCATGAGGGCAATTAAGGGGGAAACGATTAAGGCCACGCCTTCATTCAGTAAGGCAGGAAGCTGGTAACAGAGTGATTTACCGCCACCTGTAGGCATGATCACAAATGTATCCTTTCCAGATAAAATACTCTGAATTATCTGTTCCTGTTCCCCTTTAAATTTTTCAAATCCGAAATACTTTTGTAATTCCTTTTTAAGATTCACTTTAGTCCTGACCGCCATAAGATCTCTATAATCACATTAAATTATGACAAATACACCGAAATGTATTTCTAACGATTAAATTTACTCTTATTTGTCTTAATTTCCAAACACAAAAAGAGCATTTATTTCGTCAAAAAAGCGAAACCCGTATAATTCGGATTTCGCTTTGCTTTTTTTCGTGATCCCGATTGGATTCGAACCAATGACCCACAGCTTAGAAGGCTGTTGCTCTATCCAACTGAGCTACGGAACCATTTCCCATTCTGTTTCAAATGGGATGCAAATATAGTAATTTTATTTCTGAACGAAAAAATTATTTTATGTCAAAATCAACCACCACATGCTCACTCCGCGGGTGCGCCTGGCAGGTGAGGATGAAATTGTTAGCAATCTCATCCGGCTCCAGGCCATAGTTCACTTCCATATCGACTTCACCGGATACCAATTTCGCTTTACAGGTACAGCAAACCCCACCTTTACAGGCATAAGGCAGATCACCGCCATTTTGCAGGGCGGCATCGAGGATATTTTCTCCACCAAAGGCAAGATCCATATCAAAGGAGTTACCGTCCAGTTTTACGGTTACCTTGGCAACCTTGGTCCGATCGATCTGTTGTTGTTTCGCTTCCCATTCCTTATTGACTTTCTTCGGTTGGTCCGGGGAAGAGAAGAGCTCAAAATAAACGCGTTCAGGTGGCATTTTGACCTCGTTCAGGAAATAGTCTTTCAGCGCAACGATCATCGGTTCCGGCCCGCAGATGAATACATCATCTACCGCTTCATAATTGATCAGCTTCAGATCCTGGAAGGATTTTGCCTTCTCGGCGGTAATGATACCATTCAGCAATACCGCTTCCTGGGATTCTTTATTCATTACATGAAACAGGCGCAGGCGGCTCATGAAGCGGTTTTTAAGTGCTTCGAGTTCTTCTTTAAATATAATAGAGCCCCGGTTGTAATTCCCGAATACCAAAGTAAAGGTACTGGCCGGTTCATTATATAATACCTCTTTCATGATGCTCATGATCGGGGTGATCCCACTCCCTGCGGAGAAGGCAATATAATTTCTTTGTTTTTTGTCGCTTGCTTTCGGCGTGAAGTTGCCCAAAGGGGGCATTACGCTTACTACATCACCCACTTTAAGTTCGGTATTCGCCCAGGTGCTGAATTTACCGGGTGGATTCACATTTTTTACAGCGACCCTGAGTTCGTTGTCACATTTGCCGGAACAGATGGAGTAAGAGCGACGCACTTCCTGTCCGTCCAGCATAGTTTTAAACGTCAGGTATTGACCGGGCAGATAATTGAAGGTTTCCTGGAGATTATCCGGTACCTCGAATGCTATAGAAACACAATCCGGGGTTTCCTGCCTGATATCTTTAACGCTTAGGTCGTGAAATTGTAATGTAGACATAATGGCGCAAATTTAAGTAAAAGGATTGTAAAATTGTTGTGCTTTCATGGATCGCTCAAAATAGAATGTTTCTATTGTTTTGTAACAATAGATTCCGGGCTTAAATTTGCCTGCTTTACCTTAATATATATGAGTACAGATAAACGGACAACAGCTGCAGCTTTACAAATAGCCCGCAAAGCATTAGTTAAGCAGTATGAAGCCGGAGAGGCCCATGTGATCGCGGATATGTTATTGTCTCATATACTGGACCTGGACCGGTTGGGCTTAAGGATGGCGATGCAGCAGGAGATGAGTAAGGCTGAACAGGAAACATTTGAACGACTCCTGGAAGATCTGAAAACGGGCCGCCCGGTTCAATATGTATTAGGGATGGCTGATTTCTACGGGCTTGAATTTAAGGTTAATGAGCATACCTTGATTCCGCGCCCTGAAACGGAAGAGCTGGTGGAGAAGGTATTGAATTGGGTGGGGGAAAGACCTTTGAAATTGCTGGAGGTGGGTAGCGGCACCGGTTGTATTGCTATCAGCTTGAAAAAATATGCGCCCAATCTTGATATCCTGAGCATGGATATTTCTGAGGCTGCCTTAAAGCTTGCCGCCGAAAATGCGGCAATGAATAATGTAGCGGTGCAATTTATTTCCGGTGACTTCCTGGATGAAAGGGTGCAGTCTAAACTCGGGGATTTTGATATTATCGTCAGCAATCCTCCTTATATAGTGGCATCGGAAGCGGCATTCATGGAAAATCATGTATTAAGCTTTGAACCCCATGAGGCACTGTTTGTAACCAATAATGATCCGCAGCAATTTTATAAAGCTATCTTGAATGGGGCAGGGCTACATAAAAAGGTCCAGGCGGTATTTTTAGAGCTGAACCAGAATTTTGCAAGCGATACTTTGGCGATCTATAAAGATGCGGGCTGGGAAACCGTTTTACATAAAGATCTGAACGATAATTTCAGGATACTATCGGCCTTCAGATAAAAGTTCGCCAAATGAAAGGCTTTCCTTATTTTTGTCAACTTATTATAGCAATCTATCAATAAACATATTAAATCATTAGGATGAGTGAATTATTAGAAGAAGCGGTAAGCGGCGCTTCGGCTGGCATGAAAAAGGCATTATCACATTTGGACAATGAATTACAGAAAATTCGTGCCGGTAAGGCTGCTCCGAATATGGTAGATGGAATCAGCGTGGATTATTATGGGGCACCGACCCCGGTAAGCCAGGTAGCTAATGTGACCGTTCCCGATGCCCGTACTATCGCAATTCAACCCTGGGAAAAAAGTATGATCGCCCCTATTGAAAGAGCGATCATGATGGCCAACATTGGTCTTACGCCACAGAATGATGGTGAAGTGATCCGTTTGTTTTTACCCCCGCTGACAGAAGAGCGCAGAAAGGAATTAGTGAAGAAGGTTTATGCAGAGGGAGAAACAGCGAAAATCTCCGTAAGAGGGACTCGTCGTGATGCGATCGAAGCAATTAAAAAATTACAAAAAGACGGTTTAAGTGAAGATGCGGCTAAAGAAGCTGAAGGACGTGTACAGAGCTTAACCGATAAGAACATTGAAAAAGTAGATATTGCCTGTAAAGACCGGGAAAAAGAGATCATGACGGTATAAGTACCGCCGGAATAAAATGTGAAATGGGTTAGCCTTTGGGGTTGACCCATTTTTTTTAATTGCGGCTCATGCTTACCGCTTTCAATATAAAACCTACGAATCCCACACCTGTCATCAGGAATCCCATCGTATTTTGTCCTTTGGAAAAATATAGAATGCCCCGGATGATAAAGAATAAGGAGATCAATAGCGACCAGGGACTGGATTTCTTTTCCTGCTCTATTGCCGCCGGGTTTTGCCGGGCCTGTTTCAGTGCCTTAGTAATCTCTTCCTGCATATAGCCATTAAAATGTAAATTCTGGCGGATCTCTTCTTCTGAAAAGCCCAGGTCTGCTTGCTTATTGATATCCGCTATCAGGATATCTTCCCTGCTTTGGTCCATGATATGATTAAGGTTTGAGGTGTAAATTAATTTTTTTAGATTATTTTTTGCCGGATATTTTCCGATCGGGCCTTTTTCGGGTAAATTAGCATAGGCGGCTATTAAAGGGTAATCAAAATAGAACTATATTTGCAGCTTATTTTTAAAGCATTCAACTATTATTATGCAAGTTCAACACTTATCTGAGCAAGAATTAGTGCGAAGAGAAAAATTAAATGCACTTTCTGCGGCAGGCATAGAAGCTTATCCTGCGCCATTGTATCCTGTATCTCATTATTCAGAAGATATAAAGAAACAGTTTACAGAGGATAAGAAGGATGAATTTGCCAGCGTATGTGTAGCCGGTCGTGTGATGAGCAATAATAATAAAGGAAAGGCAGGCTTTTTAAAGATCCAGGATACAAAGGGAATAATCCAGATCTACCTTAAAAAAGATGAGATTGCCCCGGAAGGTACGGATACCGCGCTTTGGGATTTAGCCATCAAAGGCATTGACCTGGGTGATATTATCGGGATCAAAGGCTATGTATTTGTAACCCAGAAAGGAGAAATCTCTGTACATGCGCAGGAATTTACCTTGCTGACCAAATCTTTAAAACCATTACCGGTAGTGAAAAGAGATGTGGACGGTAATGTATTTGATGAAGTTACTGATCCTGAGTTCAGGTACCGTCAGCGCTATGCCGACCTGATCATCAACCCGCATACCCGTACTGCTTTTACGCAACGTACTACCATAATGAACACCATCCGCGAATTCCTGAACACCAGGGGCGCGATGGAGGTAGACACACCGGTATTGCAAAATATCCCGGGTGGAGCAGCGGCAAGACCGTTCATTACGCATCATAATGCTTTGGACGTACCTTATTATTTGCGTATCGCGAATGAATTATACCTGAAACGCCTGGTCGTAGGTGGTTTTGACTGGGTGTATGAGTTTAGCCGTAACTTCCGTAATGAAGGGATGGATAGAACGCATAACCCGGAATTCACCGTACTGGAGTGGTATACGGCCTATAAAGATTATTTCTGGATGATGGATATCACCGAGCAATTGTTTGAAGCCCTGGCCATCGCGGTGCATGGTACTACAGATGTTCCGGTAGGTGAAAATATCATCAGTTTTAAAGCACCATTCAAACGCGTTACGATTTTCGATGCCGTTAAAGAAAATACCGGTATTGATATCAGCGAAATGGATGAAGAAGGTTTGAGAGGGGTTTGTAAACAATTGAATATTGCTGTAGATCCGAATATTGGTAAAGGCAAGTTGATCGATGAGATCTTTGGCGAAACGGCTGAGCATACTTATATGCAGCCCACTTTCATCATTGATTACCCGGTAGAAATGTCTCCGCTGACCAAAAAACACCGTAGTAAAGATGGTTTGGTAGAGCGTTTTGAATTAATGATCAATGGTAAAGAGTTGGCTAATGCCTATACTGAGCTGAATGACCCGATCGACCAACGTGCACGTTTTGAAGAGCAGATGAAATTAATGGAACGTGGGGATGATGAAGCCATGTTTATTGACCATGACTTCCTGAGAGCATTAGAATATGGGATGCCGCCAACCTCCGGTATTGGTATTGGTATCGACAGGTTATGCATGTTGCTGAGCAACCAGCCTTCTATCCAGGATGTGTTGTTCTTCCCGCAAATGCGCCCGGAGAAATTTGACTAAAACAACTTTAAATTACATAAAAAGAAACCCATTCATTTCGAATGGGTTTCTTTTTATGTCTTACATCAATACGATGATGAGAACAATCATTAGAATCTCAAAGTGATACCAGCATTAATTGAGCTCAGGAAATCGTAACCAGATTCTAAGTAAACACCGAAAGAATTACTGAAGTAATAACGGGCGCCGGCTTTGTATAAAAACACAGCACTTACATCGGTACCATCAAAATCTCTATTGCTAATATCTAATCCCACACCAAGACCGGCATAAACATCCAACTTTTGTAAAGGAATAAATTTATTAAAGTGGTAATAACCCATAGCACCTATGGTAGAGGCGAAATAGTTTTCTTTGGTAGGACGGTATCTTCCCATCCCGATACCACCAACAACACCGATACCTACTTCGTCCATAATCCCCATTTCATATTTTGCATAGATAGGCGGTAAAGTACTTCTATAGCCATAACCGTACCCATATGGTGCTCCTAAACCAATCGAAAAAATGCCGGTCCCTTTATCAAAAGTACCGTTGTTACGTGCTTTGTAAGATTGTTTGTAAAAACCTTTGATCACCTGGGCAGATGCATCGGACACTGAAGAAAAAGATAATGCCGCTATTGCAGCTGCAGAAAATAATAATTTTCTCATAAAAATCGTTTTGTTTGTTCCTGGCAAATTTAAACGATTAAAAGTTCATGGTGCTAATAGTTACGCCAAAAAGTGAAGGATATTAACAGATTAAAAACATCCTGGCTGCTTTTCGAAGCCGTATTGTATATTTAATGTCTTTGTTTTGCGGGTTCATACAAACGTAATTGGTTTAAAGTACGATTTGAGGGTAAATCCCGTTTAATACAGCGTATACACTAAGCAGATGAAAAGAAGGATATTTATAAAAAGCCTGGTAGGTTTGGCCGGGGCAGGATTAATCTCCGGGCTATACTCCTGGCAAATTGAACCCTTCTGGCTGGAGTTTGTCCGGCTCAAAATGCCGGTTAAGCACCTGCCGGATGAGCTGGTTGGAAAAACGCTGATGCAGATTAGTGATATGCACGTAGGCGATCGTTTTGACTGGCAGTTTATAATAGATTCCTTCGAGGAAGCTAAAACATTTGCCCCGGATATAGTGGTCTACACGGGTGATTTTATCAATAAAAGAGAAGATATACTGGAGAAGGATGACTTGCAAACGGTTTTCCAACATGCGGTAAAGGGCCGGCTGGCTACTATTGGTGTTCTGGGTAACCATGATTATGGCCGGGGCTGGAACGAACCTGAGGTGGCGCAAAAAGTAATCAGTGTTTTAGAAAAGGCAGGCCTGAAAATATTGCGAAATGAATCCTCCGAAATTGTTCCCGGTTTTAATATTCTCGGCATTGATGACTATTGGGCCACAAATTTTCAACCGGAACGGGTAATGCCTTTTCATCAACCGGATGCTGCCAATATTGTCTTGTGTCACAACCCGGATGCCTGCGACCTGGATATCTGGGCCGGCTATAAAGGCTGGATCCTTGCCGGTCATACCCATGGCGGACAGGTAAAACCACCTTTTTTACCACCTCCTGTTTTGCCTGTCAAGAATAAGCGATATACGGCAGGGCATATTGACCTTGCAGACGGCAGGCAGCTTTATATTAATCGTGCTTTAGGGCATTCTTTCCAGGTGCGTTTTAATGTGCGGCCCGAGATCACCGTTTTCACTCTCGAAAAGGCGGTATAACACCGGCGGTCCGGAACTTGACGCTAAAAGCTTACTTTTGCCGGATAAACGGATCAAATTATGCATCAAGCCCGGCGCATCGCGGTGAAACTTAATCCTAAAGCGGAAATCATTCTTAAAAAAGGACATCCCTGGATCTTCTCAGACAGTATTGTAAAGTTACCCGAGGAGGCACAAACCGGAGATGTAGCGGTGATATTTGCCCAAAAGGACAATAAATTGATAGGGGTAGGGCTTTATGATGCCGAGTCCCCGATCCGGATCAAGATACTGCAGGCCAATCGGCCGATACAGGTAGATGCCGCGTTTTTTCTGCATACAATTACTACAGCGTTTAATAAAAGGAAAGATAAGATCAGCAAGGACACCAATGCTTACCGCTTAATCTATGGAGAGGGGGATGGTTTGCCCGGAGTTATTGTAGATGTATATGACCAGGTAGTGGTGATGAAGCTTTACTCGGGCATCTGGCTCCCTTATATCGAATTCCTGAAAGAGGCACTGGTGGCTGTGTTACAGCCGGAAGCGCTGGTATTGCGGATCAGCAGGAATGTTGCGAAGCTGGATACCGAATTTGAGGATGGGAATGTATTATACGGTACTTTGCAAGACCCTTTGGTACATTTTAAAGAGTATGGGGTTGCCTTCCAGGCGCATGTGATCAAAGGGCATAAAACAGGTTATTTCCTGGACCATCGTTTCAACAGGCATAAAGTAGGGCAATTGTCTAAAGGTAAAACGGTATTGGACGTGTTCTCCTATGCCGGCGGGTTTTCAGTACATGCATTAGTGGGTGGTGCCGAAGCCGTAAGCAGTATAGATATCAGTGCGCAGGCGCTCGAAGTAGCCCGGGAAAATGCTGCACTCAACAAGTTCAAAGGGGAGCATGAAACACTTAAAGGTGATGCTTTTGAATTATTAGCCGATTTAGTTAAGGAAGGCCGGCAGTTTGATATCGTAGTCATTGATCCGCCTTCTTTTGCCAAGCAGCAATCTGAAGTGCAGCGGGCACTAAAGCAGTATGAAAAACTGGCGGCACTCGGAGCCGCGCTTTGCAGCAAAGGCGGGGTATTGGTTTTAGCTTCCTGCTCTTCAAGAGTCGCCATAGATGATTTTAAAGCAGCACATCAGCGGGCTTTTAAAAAAGCCGGCTTTAAACCACGTATCCTGATGAGTACCACACATGATTGGGATCATCCTATATCGATACCGGAATCGGCTTACCTGAAAACGATTTACTACAGTATGTAATAAAAGCAAAACCTATAAGGTTGCTGAAACCTTATAGGTTTTGACAAGACTTGAGCCGCTTATTTTCCGGGAGTCGCGGACCATTTATCCAGTTGCTGGATCGCTGCGCTGATGTCTTTGGGATAAGGAGCCTCAATGACGATAGCTTCATCATTCATGCCCTTAAACTTCAGGGTTGAGGAATGCAGTGCCAGGCGGTTCAGAATCGGTTTTTCTTCCCCTAAAGGGTCATTATTTTTGAAATTCTTTTTTAAAGCAGAAATATAAAGACCTTTGCCGTTGCCATATACCTGGTCGGCGACCACAGGATGTCCCAGGTATTGCAGGTGTACCCGTATCTGATGGGTTCTGCCGGTATGGATCTGTAGTTTTACCAGGCTATATTGTGCCCATTCTTTGAGCAATTCATAATCAGTATGGGCGGCTTTACCCCGCTTATGTACCAGCATGGTACCCCGTTTGGTCATATTCTCTGCGATAGGCTGTATGATACTGCCCGAAGGCTTGAGCAGCCTGCCATTTACCAAAGCGGTATAGTATTTCTCGATCTCACGCCCTTCAAACAATTGGGATAAATATCTGTGGCTCTCCTCATTTTTGGCATAGACGATCACCCCGCTGGTGTCGCGGTCCAGGCGGTGTACCGGTATAATATGTTCATTTTTGGCCTGTGCCATCCGGTACAGGTTAGGTATTTCTGCATTAAAGCGATCGGGGATACTCAGTAAGCCACTGGGTTTATTAAAAGCGATTAAATTATCGTCTTCGTAAATGACTGCTAATTTCATATGTTGCTACCGGCTTAAGCTTAGGCCTTACCGGTTTTTAAAGGAGATTATGGTTTAAAATAGGCCTGGATACAAAGGTCTTCCTGGCGGCGCATTTCTTTGGCATCCTTGTCGGTCTTATCTTTAAAACCACAGAGGTGCAGGATACCATGAAAGATGACCCGGTGTAATTCCTGCTCATAACTTACGCCAAAAGCAGCGGCATTGTCGGCTACCCGGTCCACACTGATATACAGTTCGGCCATCAGGTCCTCTTCCGTAGCAGACAGGTCAAAAGTGATGATATCGGTTAGGGTATTATGGTCGAGGAAAGCTATATTCTTTTCCAGCAGGCTTTCATCATTACAAAAGATATAGTTAACCTCTATCTGCTGTACGGCCAAGTGTTTCAAAATGATGTCATCGCTAATGAACTTGCTTAAAGCTCTTTTCTGTTTTAGTTTTGAACGTACGCCTTCTTCTTCAAAATATCGGATCGCCATGTCTGTCTAGTCTTTTTTGATTAATGCGCGGTACAGGCGGAAAAGCCCGTATAGAATAAAAACAGCGGCCAGTCCGTAGGCAAAAGTAGGGGTGAACAGCTCTGTATAGCTTGTTTTAGTGGCCCAGATCATAGCCGCCGCCACTAGCAGATACAAAATGCCCATAACCGTTTCCCGGACCTTACGCAAACGCTTCATCGGGTTAGGACGTTGCGGGGGCAAGCTGTCAAAAATCCTGCTTTTGTTTTCCTGATGATTATCTGTCATACTGCAAATTTAAATTGAATTCCTTTACAGACGAACTTTTAAGCAATTTTCATAATTATGGGGTAACACATTTGTGCCGCAGTCATCAAAAAGCCAGGGAACTATCCTGTAATTATTGAAAGCACAATCCGGTAATTTAAACTTAACTTTGCGGCACACAAACCCGCGCTATCGCTGTTTCACCTTGAGTGAAAAAGAGGAAAGTCCGGACAGCGTAGTGCAACGCACCACCTAACGGGTGGGATTTCCCCCGGGAAAGACAGCAAGTGCCACAGAAAATGACCGCCCTGAGCTTGTTGAAGGGTAAGGGTGAAAATGTGCGGTAAGAGCGCACGATAGTTATAGGTAACTATAGTTATGGGTAAACCTTGCGTGCTGAAATGCCCAATAGGCAAGCGATTGAGGGCTGCACGTCCGATGCTTGCGGGTAGGCAGATGCAGTTTTATAGTGATGTAAAGCGTAGATAAATGATAGCGATGTGCTTTCGGGCACATACAGAATCCGGCTTATAGGGTTTGTGTTTTTCTTTTTTGTATCAAATATTTGTTAAGGCTTTAAATATTCATGGATATCTTCTAATTTAGTGATGATATGAACAGTTTTTTTCGCTCAAAATGGAAGCCGGCTTTAATTTTATTCCTGTTACTACTATTTATACTGAGTTTCTTCTTTAAAAACGACACGATTTTCAGCCTTTACGAACGCTATTGCTTTTTGCCTTACCAGCAATTGCGCTCCTGGATCCTCAATGTGATTCCTTTTAGTGTAGGCGATATTCTTTATAGCTTGCTTTTCGTGGTTTTAATCATCTCCATAGTAAGATTGATCAGTTACCTCATCCTTTTGCGGCGAAAGAAAGCGGAATTGCGGAAACTGGCCCTGAGAAGTATCGTTTCCCTTTCTGTAATTTACCTGCTTTATTTTTATAGCTGGGGCGCGAACTATTCCCGGGACAAAATCTGGCGACCTACGGCAGATACCGCCTGGAGCCTGGAGCAATTAGCTGCGTTAAATGATACGCTGATCAATTCCCTGAATATATTGCCGGATTATGACCAGACTTTAAATCTTAAAGAGACAAACAAGCTGGTTAAAAATGTATATGAGGGTTATTGGGGTAAAAGGGTGCCAGATCTGCAGGTAAAGCCCAGTTTATTCGGCAGCTCTATGTATTATATAGGTATACAGGGTTATTATAATCCTTTAACAGGAGAGGCCCAGTTTGCTAAATCCCTGCCTGTATTTATGTGGGGCTTTGTACTCGCGCATGAAATGGCCCACCAGACCGGTGTCGCTGCAGAGGGGGAAGCCAATTTTATGGCTTATGTCATGTGTGTAAAAAGCCAGAACGAAAGCCTGAAATACTCTGCTTATTTTAATTTGCTTTTATATGCCAACCGGGAGCTTTCTGCGAAGGACTCGGTGCTGGCCGGGCAGAAATTAAACCTCCTGAAGCCTGCAGTCCTGAAAGACATGGAAGAACTGAAGGAGATGCGGAGAAAGTATAAAAGCATCTTCAGGGGAACCGCATTGGCCATTTATAACTGGATGTTGCAATCCCAGGGGCAGAAGAAAGGATTGAAAAGTTATTCTGACATTTCGAGGCTAGTATATCACTGGGAGCATGCCCAGGAGCCGGAAATCAAATTATACCATTAAAAAAGGAGCTGTTATTCAGCTCCTTTTCAAATTTTGATATTTTAAAATTAGAATAATTGCAGGTTGCAATCGTAATCAACACCTAATACGCTTCCTGATTTGTCACATTCAGCTTTAGCTTCTTTCCTGGTTTTATCCCGGATAACGGTAGTCGTTTCGTTACCATTCACGGTACATTTACAATTCCAGTCTTGTTCTTTACTACAAGAGGTTCCTGCGATCGTTGCGCCTACTGCCAGGCTTAAGCCGGCAAATACTGTGATAATCCTTTTCATTGTTTTGTTTTTTTGTTTCGTTAAATGATGTACTTTTCTCGGAGTAGTTGAATAAGTACTATTACTCTTCGAATAAGTTCTATAACAAAAATGCGGTGTTTTGATTTTATAGCCAAGCTTTTTGTCGGATATTAACAAATCAATAAATATGATTGGTTATTAGAGGAATTCCGGTATGAGAAGCGCTGAAAAATGATTACCTTTGCGGCTCGAAAAATCGTATTTATGTTCGCATTGCGCAGATTTATTGTACTTAATCGTTTGTGGTTGAGTGTTTTGATGGTTGGATTAGGCATCTTTTTGGGGATCCAGGTTACCTGGTGGCTGGGCTGGTTGCCTATCCTGATCGGTATCATTATGGTGGTCGCCCACTTTTTAATAGGGCCTATGACTATTTTGCCAAGGTATATTGAGAGTGGAGATGTGGAAGAGGCGCAACGCCTGATCAATTCGGTTAAAAAACCAGAGTGGTTGTTTGCACAGGTAAGGTCTGGCTTTTATATGCTGAAGGCGAACCTGTCTACGATGAACAATGACCTGGACAAGGCAGAAGAAGACCTGAGGAAAGGCCTGGAAGCCGGGAATACGGATAAAGATTCTAAAGGAATGGCTTACCTGCAATTAGGATTTATTGCCGCACAAAAAGGTAATTTAAAAGAGTCTTACGAGAAACTGAGAGAGGCGGTTAAGATTGGCCTGCCGGATGCGGATACCACAGCCAGGGCTTATATGCAACTCTCTTCTATCTCCGCACAACGCAGGGATTACAGGGGCTGTAAATTTTATTTTGCAAAAGCAAAAGCGGCCAAACCTACCAATGCAGAAGTACTGGAGCAATTAAAAGAAATGAATAAGCAGATCTCCCGTATCCCGGGCTAATTACTGCAAAAACGAATATTTTTTTAAGCGGCTTTTCCAGAGGCCGCTTTTATTATTTTTAAGCTTGGCGTATCGGAAGCGATTGACTATTTTTGTCGGGTTTATGCAGGGCGGGCACTCCGGTCTGCTGGTTTAAAATGATTATAATAGGATGAAATACAAACATATAATAGGCCTGGTTTTCTTAATTATATTGATCGACCAAGCCATTAAATGGTATATAAAACTAAATTTTGAATACGGGGAAAGCGTCTATGTGTTCGGACAGAAATGGTGCCAGCTGTATTTTATCGAAAATTCCGGTATGGCCTTTGGCATGAAGATCATGGATTCCACAATGGGTAAAACCATATTGACGGTCTTTCGCTTATGTGCGGTGGGTTTTGGTTTCTTCTGGTTAAAGCAACTGGTCGCAAAAGGTTTGGGTACAGGTGCCAAAATATGTGCGGCACTGATCCTGGCCGGGGCTGCAGGCAACCTGGTCGATAGTATGTTCTACGGGCTTTGGTTTGATAAGGGTTTGGCTTATGATCCGGCAATAAATGATTACAGATCTTATATAGGCCTGGCTAAATTTGCCCCGGGCAAAGGTTATGCAGGTTTATTACATGGTTCGGTAGTAGATATGTTCTACTTCCCTATGGTAGATACGACCTGGCCTTCCTGGATGCCTTTTGTAGGCGGTAACAGGCTTACTTTTTTTGATCCTATTTTTAATTTTGCCGATGCCGCGATCTCTACCGGCATCATTACATTACTGGTATTCCAGAAACGATTACTGAAGCCCTTCCTGACTAAAATGGAAGCCGAAAAAGCGTCCAAAAAAGTGGAGGAATCCTCTGTCTCTTAGATTAAATTATTAAGCTTATTTCAACCCAAGATATTTATGCAGCATCAATTTGAAGCTAATTTTGAATACGCCAGTTCACAAGATGATTTAGATACCCTTCACGGGTTCCGGGAACGCTTTTACTTCCCGCAACACGAAGGCCGGGATGTCTATTATTTCTGTGGTAACTCTTTAGGTTTACAACCCAAGAGCGCTTCGTATTTGTTCCAGAAAGAATTGGACGACTGGGCGGCCCATGGGGTAGAAGGGCATTTCAGGGCGCAAAGTCCCTGGATGTATTACCACAACCAGTTCAGTGAGTCATTGGCTAAAATTGTAGGGGCGAAGCCGACTGAAGTCGTAGCGATGAATACCCTTACGGTTAATCTCCATTTATTATTGATCTCCTTTTATCGCCCGACCAAAGAGCGCTATAAAATAATTATGGAAGCTGGTGCTTTCCCCTCTGATCAATATGCGATCGAAACCCAGGTAAAGATGCACGGCTTTGACCCGGAAGATGCGATCATAGAATTAAACCCAAAAGAAAACGCGTATACATTAGAAGATGAAGCTATCCTGCAGGCAATCCGTGACGCCGGCGATAGCCTGGCTTGCGTGATGATCGGTGGCGTGAACTATTACACCGGCCAGTTGTATGACATGGCCGCGATCACCAAAGTAGCACATGAAGCAGGTGCGATTTGTGGCTTTGACCTGGCGCATGCTATGGGTAATGTACCGATGCAATTACATGATTGGGGCGTTGACTTTGCCTGCTGGTGTTCTTATAAGTATTTGAATTCCGGTCCTGGCGGTGTTGGTGGAGCGTTCGTGCATGAGAAACATAGCGATAACCCGGAGACATTGCGCTTAGCCGGATGGTGGGGTAATGAAGAAAGCACGCGGTTTAAAATGCGTAAAGGCTTCGTGCCTGCTAAAGGAGCGGCAAGCTGGCAGATGAGTAATGCACCTGTTTTTAACATGGTAGCTCATAAGGCATCCCTGGATATTTTTGATAAGCTTACCGTTGACAGGCTGAGAGAGAAAAGTCTTAAGCTGACGGCTTACCTGCACTTTTTACTACAGCAATTAGATCACCTTAAGTTTGAAATTATTACACCTGCAGAGCCGCACAGGCGTGGCGCACAGCTTTCTATGTTATTTGCGGAGCAGGGTAGAGAGGTTTTTGAGTTCCTGGAGCAAAATGGTGTAGTGGCCGACTGGCGGGAGCCTAACGTGATCCGTGTAGCGCCGGTACCGATGTACAACTCGTTCGAAGATGTGTATCGCTTTTATGAGATCCTGAAAGATTTTAGATAGTAGATCCCAGTCGTTATGTCGACCAGGGTATTATTTATGGAGCCATCTCTTTATGAAAATATGGAGATGGCTCCATTTTGCTTTGCAGCAAGATAGTGGTCTTTATTTACAAAGACTGTAATGCTTTCATGGCCGCTTCATAGCCCAGGTCAAAAAACAGCGGCGCATTCTTTTTGTCGAACATACTATATTGTACCAGGTTTGCGGGTTCAATGAAAATATCACAGTCTTTCTTTTTTTGATTCACCGGGTTCGCCATGCCCAGGTAAAACAGGCGCTCGGCCATAGATCGTGCCGATAGTTTTTTACATTCAGCCTGGCTGATCGTACTGATGGCGTTCACATGAGCAGCAATAATATAATGGTCGTGTTTTCGTAAAGGTTCAATCGGGAGGTTATTCAATAAGCCACCGTCGCAATAAATGCGCTCTTCAATTACCGTTGGTGGAAAAATGAATGGGATGCTAGCGGTTGCTAAAAGAGGGCTATAAAGTTCACCCGAAGAAAAAAACACTTCAGTTCCCAGACCGATATCTGTAGCGGCAATAGTCATGGGGATTTTCAAAGCATTAAAATCATTTTCGGGAAGATATTTTTTATAGATATCAGTCAGGAAACTGGTCTTGAAAATACCGGAAGTTTGTAGTTTAAAGCTTTTCCGGCTGAAAAAAGTTTCTTTGGCTACGAACTCCATTAATTCATCTGCTTTGTAACCATAGGCAAATAAGCTGCCTATAATAGCGCCGGCACTGGTACCGCTGATGGCTACAGGACTAATCTTTAGTTCTTCCAGGGCTTTTAATACACCAATATGCGCGATCGCCCTTAGGCCACCACCGGAAAGGCATAAGCCAATGTCTTTTCTATCTTTCAGCATAAACTACAGCCGCTTCTTCTATTTGAGGATTCAGGTTGGCCTGGCGATGGGCCAGTCCCCAGGTGATCATTTCTTCCAGTACTTTATCAAATCTTTTACCGGAATCGGTAAGGCTGTATTCGATCGTAACCGGTTTGGTATTGAAGATGTTCCGGGAGATCATTCCGTTTAATTCCAGTTCCTTTAGTTCTTTAGAAAGCATCCGGGGCGTAATGGCTTCAATGCTGTTCTGGATCTCGGTAAAACGTTTGTTGCCGCAAGAGAGCGCTCCTACAATGGATAGCTTCCATTTGCCACTGATCACATTCAGGGTGTCGTTGATGGCTAAAGCATAAGCTTTAGAACATTTTTTCAGAGAATGATAGGTGCCTTTTGTCTTCATGTTAAATTTGTGCTTTAGTCACTATACAAAAGTATAGCAATATATTTATGGTAGCAAGTATATTTTGTATAGCATTAGCCCTATATTTGCCTTTCCAATAAAATTAAAAATCAGAAAAAGATATGAGTTTAGTAGAAAGCTTAAACTGGCGTTATGCTACCAAAGCAATGAATGGCGCAGTAGTACCTCAGGAAAAAGTAGATTATATCCTGGATGCCGCGCACCTGGCTCCCAGCTCTTCGGGCTTGCAGCCTTTCAAAATTATCGTGGTAACCGATCCTGAATTAAAAGCTAAGATACAACCGGTAGCTTTTAACCAGCCACAGATCGTTGATGGGTCTCACCTGTTGATCTTTGCTGCCTGGGATAAATATACCGAAGAGCGCGTAAATGCAGTTTTTGAACATAGTAATAAAGAAAGAGGTTTGCCTGCTTCCGCTACTGATGATTACAGGACCATGCTTTTAGGTATGTTTGCCGGTATGAGCGAAGCCGATCAGGCGGCTCATGCAGCCAAGCAATCTTATATCAGCTTCGGTATCGCTGCAGCTGCGGCTGCAGAACAAGAGGTAGATGCCACGCCAATGGAAGGTTTTAATAAAGAGCAACTGGATGAATTGTTAGGCTTGAATGACCTGGGGCTGAAAAGTGCTACCATCCTTGCCCTTGGCTATAGAAATGCAGAAAATGACTGGCTGGTGAATATGAAGAAAGTAAGAACGCCTAAAGACGAGTTTTTTATCTACAAGTAAATAAAAAGAAGGCTTGTCCAAAAAAATGCCCCCATGAAGTGTTTTACTTTTTGGGGGCATTTCATTTATCGTTGCTTAATTTATAACCTGAAGGCTACGGGGATCACGACAGGTAGCGCTTTTACGATACCGTCTTCTTTGCCGGGTTTCCAGTTAGGCATTTCATCCACCAGCCTTAAAGCCTCTTCATCACAACCCATACCAATACTCCGTACGATTTTAGGATTGGTGACTTTTCCTGTTTCACTTACGGTAAAGGAAACATACACAATGCCTTCTTTTTTTGCTTCTTTTGCTTTGGCGGGGTATTTAAGGTTGGCATCCAGGTAGCGTTGCAGCTCGGTTTTGCCACCGATAAATTCCGGGTCCGGGTCCTGGTCTTTACTTGCATTTTTTGTCTGCGCGTATACGCTACTGCCTGCAATGACGGCCGGTACGGCCAGCGCCGCTATCAATAATAAGCGTTTTATATTTTTATTCATGATCTGCTTCGTTTGGGATTTAGACTAAATATACTGGTGTAAAGTTAAAGGAATCTACGTTAAATAGGCCCTTATCCGTCATTTTTAAACTGGGTATTACCGGCAGCGCCATAAATGATAAAGTCATGAACGGCGACTTAAGTTGGGTCCCCGTTTTCTTTGCTGCCTGGTCCAGTAATTCGTACTCCGCTGCTGCTTCAGCAGCAGATTTATCGGTCATCAGTCCGGCTATGGGCAGTGGCATACATAGTGTTTCTGTTTGATTACTGAGGCTGATACCGCCTTTATGGGAAATGATCGCGTTGACCGCATCCGACATGGACTGGTCATCTACACCTACTACTACGATGTTATGGCTGTCATGGGCTACGCTGGACGCGATCGCACCGTATTGTAAACCGAAATTTTTAATGAAACCTATACTTACCGGAGCTTCCTGGTACCGGTTGACTACAGCGATTTTCAGGATGTCCTGTTGGGTATCGGTACTAATTGCTCCATTGGAGACCGCTAAGGTCGCTGCTTCAGAAAGTGTGATCAGTTGCCCGTCTAAAGCGACTATAGCATTGACGCTGAGCTCAGATAAAGCAGGATCAACCTGTAGGTTGAAGTCTGATGGCTGTGTGTGGTCCCGGTTAAAATGGTTGATCAAATCGGGGCGGATATAGACTTCCAGGCTCTGCCCGTCTTCTGCGACCAGCTGGCCGTTGATATATGTTTTCAGCACTTTAAATTCCCTGGTGTCTGCTACCACTATAAAATCGGCAGGCGCTCCGATACTCATATCGCCTACCTGCAGTTGGTAATGCTCTATAGGATTAAGACAGGCTGCCTGCAATACATCGAAGAGATCATAACCGGCGGCGATGGCCCGGGCTACCAATTGGTTGATATGTCCTTTCACTAATTCATCCGGGTGTTTGTCATCCGAACAGAACATGAGTTGTGGCGCATGCGCTTTAAAAAGCGGAACTAAGGCTTCAAAATTTTTGGCGGCAGAGCCTTCACGGATCAGGATCTTCATGCCATGGGCCAGTTTGTCCAAAGCTTCTTCAATTGTCGTGCATTCATGATCGGTGCTCATACCGGCAGCAATATATTGTGCCGCAGCGGCTCCTCTAAGTCCGGGAGCATGCCCGTCTACCGGTTTGCCAGCGGCTTTTGCGGCAGCTATTTTGGCTAAGATCTCCGGGTCATTATTTAAAACACCGGGAAAATTCATCATTTCTGCCAGGTAATAAATGTCCGGGTCTTGCATCAATGCAGCTATTGCTTCTTTATCGATGACCGCACCTGCTGTTTCGAAAAAAGTGGCGGGAACACAGGACGGCGCTCCGAAGTGGATCTTTACGGCCGCTTTTTTTGCATTCTGGATCATGTAATAAATGCCTTCCATCCCACATACATTTGCAATTTCATGTGGGTCGGATACAGTGGCTACGGTGCCACAAATGGCGGCCGCCTGGCTAAAGGCCGCCGGGCTTACCATAGAACTCTCAATATGAATGTGGGCATCAATAAATCCCGGTAAAATAAAATGTTGCTGTTCCGTTTCCAGTTTGGTAATGCTGTCAATTTTCTGCCCGGAAACTTTTATGAGGGCGGGGTAGATTTGCCTGTTCTTTATATCTATGTAATTGCCTGTTACTTCAAAATCTGCTGACATAATATTCCTTTAAGCTTAAGCATAAAAATAGCTTATTTTTGAGAGGTAATTTCGAAATTTAAATTGTTTTTAATAAAAATGAGAGAAGGGCAATTTATCCGGCAGAATAAAGAGCGATGGGACAGTTACCTGTTTGAAACAGATGATCCCGATGAGCTGGCCAAGCGTTTTGTGTATCTTGTAGATGACCTGGGATACGCCAAAACCCATTATCCTAACAGCAATACCATTAAATATATCAATAGTATTGCAGCCAATATTTACATGTCCATCTATAAAAACAAAAAGGAAAAATCGAATAAGATCAAACATTTTGTGACGGTGGAGCTGCCCTTGATCATGTACCGGAACCGGAAGACGCTACTCTATACCTTCCTGTTTTTCCTGGTGTTTATGCTGATCGGTATTTTTTCTTCCTGGAAAGATCAATCTTTTGTGCGGGGCGTTTTAGGCGATGATTATGTAGATATGACCCTGAGCAATATTGCGGAAGGCGATCCTTTTAAGGTGTATAAGGAGCAGGAGCCGTTCTCTATGTTCCTGCAGATCACTTTCAATAATATTGGGGTCACTTTCAAATTGTTTCTGTTCGGGATACTATTTTCCATTGGTGCCATTTATTTATTGTTTAGAAATGCCTTAATGCTGGGTGTTTTCGAGCAAATGTTTTTTGCCCATGACCTCGGGTTTAAATCTATATTGGTCGTGTTTATTCATGGGACTTTGGAGATATCCGGTCTTATCCTGGCCGCTACAGCCGGGATTATCCTCGGTAATTCTATTTTATTTCCCGGCACCTATACCCGGACACAATCCTTTGTGCGCGGGGCCAAACACGGTATAAAAATAATTATAGGGCTGATGCCGGTGTTCATTACTGCTGGCTTTTTTGAAAGCTATGTGACCCGCCATACCGGTATGCCGCTGGCTTTAAGCTTAAGCATCCTGATCGGTTCCTTAGCCTTTATCATTTGTTATTTTATTATTTACCCGACGTATGTGGCTAAAAAATACGCTTTGGACAAAATAGAGATCAGTTAATCATTCAATTCAGAAAAGAAGCATAAATGGAAGCAGAAAATGACAAAAGATTTGGGGGCATATTAGGCGGGTTAAAACGGCTTATTTTTAACGATGCACCTGGTAATGTACCTGCAGACCCTGAAGAAGTGAAGCAGCCTGTCCCGCAACAACAGGAAGCGGCTCCGGTGAAAGCCGCACCTGATCCTGCACCGGTGAATACTTTTACGACAACGAATCCGGGCTCCTCCAATATTGATGAGCAGGAACTGATCCAGAAAATATACCAGCTTTTTGAGAGTATCAATAAGCCTGGTGTAGATTTTTTTGAATTATGGAACGCTGCGGAAAAAATGGGCGGACCTACACCGGTAAATATCCAGAATGCCTTTACCACCCTTAGTATCCTGGGATTGAGTAAAGAAATGGCATTGAAAACCGGCCGGGAATACTTACAGGAAATCGATCAGAAAATAAAAGCAGACGTGCAAAGCAAGCAACAGGAAAAAGATCACCTGGTATTGCAGTTGCAACAGGAAAAATCCTCGCTGCAATCCAAAGAGGCGGAACTGGAAAAGCAGATCTTAAACCTGCAAAAAGCATTGCAGGACACTAAAGCACAACTGACTCAGGTCGACAGTAAATATACCAAGCCAATATTCGTACTGGACGATAAAATGCGGGTTGGTTTGAGTGCACTTACAATTGTGAACAAAGAGATTTCTGCCGTGTTAAATACGGTGGAACATTCGGTGAAATAAGTACTTCTAATCCCGGAAATGCTTAATATTGTCGTTGAAAAATTAAACCAGAAGTTATGCCTGATAAAAATAATTCCGTTAATGTGATTGACAAGCGCAGCTTGCCCACTGAGCTGACGCAGTTACCTATTTTCCAGGTGATCGGTAACCAGATCCCTACAAATTTAGCCAAGCCGGAAACAAAGAAAACAATTTCCCAGATCGTATTCTGGGGTGCATTAATAGGAGCCATATGGTTATTTTATACCATGTTGCCTACGCTGATCGCCTTTGCCAGTCAAACGATATGGCTTATTATCATGTCCATTATCATCGTGGTATTGGTCATGCTGTATCCTAAAATTGTCCGGTTTTTGCATACCCTGGGTACGACTTTATTGTTTAAAGGAGAAAAGAGCATTGTGCGTAATAACCCGGTTATTACCTTGCAAATCCTGTTAAACGATGCCAAGGATACCATGAAAAAAGTAAGGGATAAAATCGCTTCAGTAGATGGTGTACGCATCAATATGATTGATGATGCAGCCCGTAGTAAAGAAGAGGCTGAGAAAAAATACCACCAGGTAAAAGCCCTGACCGAGTCTGCAGCCAAACTGGAACAAGATGCGAAAGAGCAGGAAGTAAAAGGAATGCAGGAAAAAAGTAATGCTTTGAGAAGAGAGGCGAAGGAAACCAGGGTAAATGCCAGTTTAAGAATGGAGGAAGGAAAAGCTGCTGAACAAACAGCCCGCCATTATACACAGTACAGTAACCAGTTTAGTAAAGTGCTGGAAGTATTGAAAGATAATGAAAGTGGCTCGAGGATCTATGTGAATGCCTTAAGCAGTACCATTACTATTATTTCTAAAAAACTGGAAGCGACCAATAAAATGCGCTCCGCTACTGAAGGGCTGGCTGATGTGTTCCAGATCAAAGACGGCTGGAAGTACCAGGAAGCAATGGACGCAGCCAGCGGATTGATCAGCCAGAACATAGGCCGGATTCGCAGTAACCTGGAGTTCCTGGACCAGAATAATGATATTACGGTAGGAGCGAATGTAAGCCAGGCAGAACTGGAAGCATTCGTAAAACAGATCGACAACGGCCGACTGGAAACGCTGAATATAGAGCAGATGAGTGACTCAGCTTATGAGTTAAGCCCGGAGCAGAAAGTAGATAAAGGATTCAATATTTTAGACTAAACAAAGCAGATATTTTCAACAACTAAAACAAAAAACAATCAATATGAACGACAACAATCCTTCTACATGGTCCCGGTTAAGATGGCCGGTTAAAGCTATCATTATTTTAATTCCTTTGATCGCCCTGCTTTGGCTGGGACAGAAATTCGGACTGGCAGATAAATTAAGCGGTGGTCAGCCGGCTAATACGGCCAGTAATAGCGACAGCCCGTCCATGCCGGCATCCGATAAAAAAGAAAGTGATAATACGAACACTAATCTGGAACACAGACCTTTTAATTTTTCTCCTGCAAAACCGGTAAACGGTACGCTGAAAGGAGTGGTGGAAGTAGGTGCTTCGGGTTTTAATTCTTTTGTAATTAACGTGGATAAGGACAAAAACTGGGAGATCAAGAGTAAAGATTTCGGTCAGTCTTTTGTTTATGAAGGTCTGGCTTCGACGGAAGATATCCGTTTAGGCCTGAAGAAATATATTGCCGCTATGGGAGAGAAAGGGGTGAAAAGTAATAATGTACATTTCGTGATCAGCTCCGGTGCTCAAAAAATTGAGAAAACCAAAGTGATCGCAGATGAGTTGAAGAAAATGGGTTATGTAGTTAACCTCGTAACTCCTGAACAAGAAGGTAAACTGGCTTTGAAATCTGTATTGCCTAAAGCATATTATGATAATTCATTCGTAGTAGACATAGGAAGTGGTAACACCAAGATTTCTTATCCTAATGGTACTGCACTGACTTCATTTGAAGCGCCCGGAGCCAAGTATTATGAAAAAGACCTGAGCGATGATGCGGTGTATCAGGAAGTGAAAGAAAAGGCGGCTAAGATCCTGGAAAATAAGCGCAAAGTTTGTTTCATCATCGGTGGAGTACCTTATGAAATGGCTAAAATGACGCGTGAAGGAGAAGAGCGCTATACTGTCTTGAACCCGGCTAAAAAATACAAAGCGGGCGACAGTAAAAAATTAGCTTCTGGTATTAATATCTACAAGGCAATTGAAGACGCTACCGGTTGCGATACATTTGTATTTGACTGGGATGCTAACTTTACTATAGGGTTCCTGTTGTCACTATAATCAATAAAGCACTAAAAAGTATAAAGAATCGGGCTAGCATAACTGCTAGCCCGATTCTTATTTATCTTTCAATTTGTATTTTCCTGTTCAGGATGCCTTTGTCGGTTTTGATCTGCAGGAAATAGAAGCCCTTGTTCAATTTTTCAAGTGGAACGGAGCTGCCATTTTTTCCATCCAGGAAAAGCACTTTTCTACCGCTGATGTCCAGCAATTGAAGTGATTGTATGGTAGCGCCTGAACGGTTATCAATGTTCAGGAGATTACGTGCAGGATTAGGATATACCTGTATCGTGCTCGCCAGGTCCGGAGCTTTAGTGCTCAAATTTCGCTCCAGGCAGGCATTGATTGTATCTTGAATACCAGTAATAGGGTAGCCGGGCTGATTAAGATTGTAGACAGAATCATTTCTAATGGGCTGTATAAAACTGCAGGTCCACAAGCTTCCGGTGTCTTCATTCGTAAACAATAGTGTAATAAGAAAGGTATCCCCGACCTGGGCTCCGGGAGGTAGAGGACGGGCACAGGACCCCATATCTTTACTGGTTAACCAATAGGCCTGTGATATTGCCTGGTTGCCATTATATTGATCAATAATCGTTACGCCATAATCAGGAAATGATACGGATTGATTGCTATTATCCAGGGTGTCTACACTGACCCTGAAAAAAATGGATTGCGGATACAAACTAAGGTACTGGCAAATATCGTTGCTTCCCGGGCAGCTACAGGCGTTTGCGGTGTTCCACACGGAAAAGAACCCTGTAAACACCAGGATAATTTTAAATAGCATTTTTTTCATGATGATTTTTTTTATTTGGTGAATAACAAATATAAATAAATTAAGGCATAAAAAAAGCGAGGCATTGCCTCGCTTTCCACCAGCTATCTTGATATTAAAGTTTTACTGTAACAATTTTAGTGGGGTCTAAATTCGCATTACGCATGGCAAGATTACGGGCCACTTTCTGAGCGATATCGGTAAACGCTTTTAGCGCTATCGGTTCATCATTCAATACGGCCGGGAAGCCCCTGTCCGCGCCTTCACGGATGCTTTGGATGAGTGGTACCTCCCCGATAAATGGTACTTCAAACTGCTCGGCAAGTTGCTTACCGCCATCACGTCCGAAGATATAATACTTGTTATCAGGCAGCTCTGCCGGGGTAAAGTAAGCCATATTCTCTACCACACCCAGGATAGGGACTTTGATATTCGCATTCTGGAACATCATCATCGCTTTCTTAGCATCGGCCATAGCCACATTCTGTGGAGTAGTCACGATCACTGCGCCGGTGATCGGTAAAGTTTGCACCAGGGTCAGGTGGATATCGCCGGTTCCCGGAGGCATATCGATGATCAGGTAATCCAGTTCATCCCAGTACACATCAGAAACAAATTGCTTCAGCGCGGAGGTCGCCATAGGACCCCGCCAGATAACGGCCTGTTTCTCATCTACAAGTAAACCGATCGACATGATCTTAACGCCAAAACGCTCCATCGGTTCAATCATCCCTTTACCGTTTACCTCGCGCATCATCGGGCGTTCGCCTTGTATGCCGAACATCATTGGGGCAGAGGGACCGTAGATATCCGCATCCATCAAGCCCACTTTAGCACCGGTTTTCGCCAGGGCAATTGCCAGGTTACTGGAAACTGTAGATTTACCTACACCACCTTTACCCGAACCTACCGCGATAATATTTTTTACCTTAGGTAGTAATTCGGAACCATCAGCATTACGCGCGCCCAGTACCCGGGCGGTCATATTGATCTCCACTTCAGCCTCTTTATCAATAAAAATCTTTATAGCGTTCACTGCAGCTTTATGAATCATTTCTTTCATAGGGCATGCAGGAGTGGTCAATTCAATAGTAAAAGCTACTTTCTTTCCATCTATCCTGATGTCTTTCACCATATTCAGGCTCACGATGTCTTTCCCGAAGTCGGGATCGTCTACATTGGAGAGCGCCTTGAGTACATCAGCTTCTGTTATCATATTTTTGTAAAATGTTTGAATTATGCAAATTTACTACAGTATCTTGTATTCTCCGGGCTTTCTATATACTAAAATCGTGGTAATAGAGTTTTTATTAATAAGTTTTCATTTTTGATAAATATTAGAATTTTAAACCGATTTAATAAACTATTTTTGCCAGGTATATGCGACAAATCATTCATACAATATTAACTATTATTGCTGTTGCCGGTCTGGCTACAGTTTCATTTGCCCAGAATAATAATGACAGGCTGGTGCAGGTTACAGGTGTGGTTAGGATGCAGGATACCAGTGACGTAATTCCTTACATGGGGATTTATGTTAAAAATTCCAATTCTGGAACACTGAGTAGTGAAAATGGATTGTTTTCCTTATTGGCTTATAAAGGAGATACCTTAGTATTCAGCAGGGTAGGCTTTAAGACAAGGGAGTTAGTCATTCCTTCCAACTGGGACAAAAATTTTTATACGACTACACAGTACTTCGTGCAAGATACCTTTGTACTGAACGATTTTGTAGTGCGCCCTTACATGACTTCAGATGAATTCGATTATGCGATGCGGTATAAAGAATACGATCCGGACCTGAATGCCGCGATTAAGGAAAATACCAGCAGGGACGTGATCACGATGATGTTGCGTAATATGCCTTCCAGCTCTGGTGATGGTGCCGCATTCCTGCAACGCCAGCAGTCTTATCAAAACTCTTATTATGGCCAGCAAGCGCCTATAGGCTTGTTTAACCCCTTCAAATGGGCAGACTTTTATAAGTCCGTTCAGCGGGGCGATTACCGCAAAAAGAAAAACTAATTTTAATAAGTGGCGTCTAAATAGCTAAAATTCTTGTCACATTGAGCTCCGTCGAAATGCGGCAAGAATTGAGTATCAAATTTGTCTACCCTTCGATAAACTCAGGATGACAAATTTTTGTAACCTTTTTTTGTCCGGGATGACGAGGTTTATCAATTACACTCAGGCCGGACACAATAAAAGCACCAATATTGGTGCTTTTATTGTGTTTAAGTATTTCTTGCTTTTTTATTCTGCAATAGCTGCGATACCTGGAAGTGCTTTGCCTTCAAAGAATTCCAGTAAAGCGCCGCCTCCAGTAGAAACGTAGCTCACTTTATCCGCCAGTTCAAATTTATTTACTGCGGCAACGCTGTCTCCGCCCCCTACTAAGCTGAAGGCGCCATTAGCCGTTGCATCGGCTACTGCTTCTGCGATTGCTTTTGTACCTGCCTGGAAGGTTGCCATTTCAAAAACACCCATAGGTCCATTCCATAGTATGGTTTTTGAATTCAGGATAACTGTTCTGAATGCAGCCTGTGCTTTAGGGCCGATATCCAATCCCATCCAGCCATCAGGGATATTTTTATTGTCCGCAATCTGCGTTTGTGCGTCATTCGCAAATTTATCAGCGGCAAGGCTATCTTCCGGTAAGTGAATATTTACACCTTTTGATTTAGCTTTTTCCAGTAACTCGCGGGCCATATCTAATTTATCGTCTTCACAAAGTGATAAACCGATGTTGCCACCCATAGCTTTAGCAAAAGTATAAGCCATACCACCACCGATGATAATATCTGTTGCGCGGTCCAGTAAGTTTTCGATGATCAGGATTTTGTCGGATACTTTAGCACCACCGATGATGGCCGTAAACGGACGCTCCGATTCTGATAATATTTTTTTAGCCGCATCCACTTCTCCTTCCATTAACAGGCCGAATAGTTTGGCAGAATTATCAAAATTGTTCGCAATAATAGCGGTGGAAGCATGTGCCCTGTGCGCCGTTCCGAAGGCATCGTTTACGTAAACATTTCCGTATTGGGACAGTTTTTCTGCAAAAGCGGCATCGCCTTTTTCTTCTTCTTTATAGAAACGCAGGTTTTCTAAAAGCAGGATCTGGCCTTTTTGTAAAGCCGCAGCTTTGTTCGCCGCATCTTCGCCAATAGCGTCTTCGGTAAAAATAACCGGTACGCCGATAAGCTGGGATAAGTGATTCACGATCCGGCTTAATGAAAAATCGGCTTGTGTCAGTTCCGGTTTTTTCTCCAGGTCTTTAATAGGTCTGCCCCAGTGGCTCATCAGGATCACGCTACCGCCATCTCTAAGTATTTTTTTGATGGTAGGTAAAGCGGCCTTAATCCGTGTATCGTCAGTAATTTTTCCGTCTTTAATCGGGACATTAAAATCTACTCTAACAAGGGCTTTTTTGCCCGAAAAATCAAAAGAAGAAAATTTGCTCATATGCATAAAATATAGGAGAACAAATATACTGTTTTCTCCGCACCCAAAAGGGCTAAGTCACTTATTTCTCGATATATTGCCTCTGTCGGTGCCGGTAATTTAAACGTATTGTAAAACCAGTGTAGGAAATTTGCTACAATGGCGGAAAAAATTCATCTTTGCCGTAACTTCCTAAATACAAAAAACTTACTTAAAATTTATAACCACATATGAAAATGCGACGATTGGGGATTTTAGCCATTGGAATGGGTTTGATGCTGGCTTCCTGTAATTCAGGTTCAGGAGAAAAAGGTATTTTCTCCGGCGTATCAGACGTTTTTGATTCCGGGCTTAGTGAAGCGAGTGTAGCAAAAGCATTGCAAACCGGCCTGGAGGTAGACTCAACGGTATACAAGCATGCGGGAACGATCCGTTCCGAAATAGCCCTGATCTATGAGAAAAGCGGTAATAAACCTTTATGGATAGACGGTAAATCTATTTCTGAAAAAGGGAAAAAAGCAATCGCTTCTATCGGGAATCTGGGCCTGGATGGCCTGGACCCGGAAAAATACCAGTTCTCCAAATTGCAACAGGCTTTAAATGCAAAAGAAAGTAGCGAGGAAAACCTGGCTAACACAGAAATACTGCTGACCCGTAGTCTTGCATTGGCCGCCAGTGATCTCACTTTCGGCTTATTAAATCCGGCGGAGGTTGATAAGGAATGGCATTCCGATAATGACAGCATTTTCTCTTTTGCAGAAGTATTATTGAGCGAGAGCTTACGTGAAGATAATATCCTGGATGCTTTCCGTCCGGCCAATCCGCGCTATGCTTTAATGCAAAAAGAGATGGAGAAATGGACCCGGCTGAAATCGGATACCAGCTATGTGAAATTCAAAGAGCTGGTACAGGGCGGCAGTCTTAATTCCCTCCAGGACCTGATCCGCAAAGAGATCCAGTCGGATGAGGCGGATACGATGCTGATCAAAAGCTACCAGTACCTGAACCATTTGTCTACAAGCGGGAAGGTAGATGAAGAAGTTTTGAAAGTAGCCAAACGCCAGCCGGATGAGTATATCAAACAGCTTAAAATTAATATGGAGCGCATGCGCTGGTTGCCGAATAAACTGGGCAATCAATATATCTGGGTAAGTATTCCCCAGGCCGAGATTGACTACTACAAAGACGGTAATAATTTGTTCCATAACAGGACGATCGTCGGTTCCCGTAGCAACAGGACACCCTCTATACTGAAACCGATGCAGAACATAGTGATCTGCCCGCCATGGGGCCTTCCTTTGTCGATTGTAGGTAAAGAATATGGTGGCCGTATCCCGGCGAAATACGAAGTATATAGAGGGGGCAAAAGAGTGCCTAACAGTATGGTGAATGCCGGTAACTATCGCCAGTTCGCGGTAAGACAACCGCCTGGCCCTTCGGCTGCATTGGGTTATGTGAAATTCAACTTGCCGAATAAATGGGATATTTATTTACATGATACGCCTAACCGTAGCCTGTTTGCCAATAAAGTGCGCTATATGTCACATGGCTGCGTGCGGGTAAAAGAACCCAAAGTATTGGCTGCGCTGCTCCTGGAGCACCAGAATATTGGGATCGATTCCATTAATAACATTATTAAAAAGAACCGCACTACACCAATCAATACGGACCAGATACCGGTTTATATCAGCTACTTCACCGCGAATGCAGACAGTACGATGAAAAATATGTTGTACCTGACAGACCCTTATCGTAAGGATTCAGTATTGATGCAGAAGCTGGCATTGAAATAAAATATTTTTTTTATACATGATTTAAAATATTTGTTAATAATTGAACAGAAGTGCCGTTTTCACAATAGAAAAGGGCACTTTATCATTCAGAGCGGAAAAGCCTTCGTAACTTTGGGCGCTTTTAAAAACCTGTACCTGTTTTTTGAAAAAGCTAATAATAACAACAAATAAGAATCTTATGAAAGTGGTTATAGTAGGGGGCGGATTTGCAGGGATCAACCTGGCCAAATCGCTCGCCGGAAAGCAAGGAGTAGAAGTCGTTTTGGTGGATATGAATAATTACAATTTTTTCCCACCTTTAATTTACCAGGTTGCCTCTTCATTTATAGAGCCTTCCAATATCAGTTTACCTTTCAGACGAATGTTTCAATACAAGGAGAACATTCGTTTTTTTAATGCGAGCCTGTTGCATATAGAACAAGCCCGGAATTATATCGTTACCGATAAAGGTAACCTGGAGTATGACCAGCTGGTGCTGGCTATGGGTACCGAAACGAATTATTTCGGTATGGAGAATGTGCGCAATAATGCCCTGGCCCTGAAAACTATTAATGATGCCCTGGAGGTGCGTAATACTATCCTGGCCAACCTCGAGAAAGCCTGCCGTACCAAAGATCCCGAAGCATTAAGGTGCCTCATGACGATCGTGGTATCGGGTGGAGGGCCTACGGGTGTTGAGATTGCCGGTATGATGGCGGAAATGGAGAAGCACATTATGGAAAAAGATTATCCTGAATTAAACGGGATAAAGAGCCGGATCGTCCTGGTAGATGCCGGAAAGACCTTGCTCGGTCCTATGAGCAAAAAATCGCAGGAGGAAGCCCTGAAACAGCTGAAGCACCTGGGTGTGGAAGTAAAACTGGATGTAGCGGTAAAGGATTTTAATAATAACGTGGTTTACCTGGCTAATGGAGAGGAGATAAAAACACCGACCCTGATCTGGGTTTCCGGTGTGATCGCTAAAGAAGCCAAAGGCTTGCCGGCCACGAGTATCGGACATGCCCGCAGGATATTGGTGGATGCTTATAATAAGGTGGAAGGGACCGATAATATTTACGCAATAGGAGATATCTGCCTGCAAATGACGGATCCGGCTTTCCCTAAAGGGCATCCGCAGGTAGCGCAACCGGCGATACAGCAGGGACAGCTCCTGGCAAAGAATTTTGAAAAGCTGTTGCAAGGGCAATCTTTGAAAGCGTTTAAGTACAAGGATAAAGGCAGCATGGCAATCATTTCAAAGTTTAAGGCTGTGGTGGATTTACCTAAAGGATTTATGAAAGGTGCCTTGGCCTGGATGACCTGGTTGTTCATTCACATTATGCCGATCGCTGGTTTTAGAAACCGTGTCAAGCTGTTCTTTAGCTGGATGTGGAGCTTTATTACCAATGACCCGACAATCCGTTTGATCATTAGTAGCAAGCCGCCGAAGGAAGAGGATATTATGAATTGATGTTTAATGGTTAATTATTAATGGTTAATTGTAAATGCTTAATTGGTGATGGGTGATAAGTAATGGTTAATTGTTAATGGTTAATGGTTAATGGTTAATGGTGAGTGATAGGTGATAGGTGATTAGTGATAAATGATGGATGATTATTAATGGTGAATTGTTGATGATTAATTAGTGGTGCGTGATAAGTGTCATGCTGAGGCACTCGAAGCATGGCTGTCTGAGTTTCTCCCTTTGATAAACTCAAGGTGACAAAACCTATAACAAAGCCGTCATGTCGACCAAGCGTCAGCGAGTGGAGACATCTCTTCTGAATTATTAATGGTGAATTGTTGATGATTAATTAGTGTTGCGTGAAATGTGTCATGCTGAGGCGTTCGAAGCATGGCTGTCTGTGTTTCTCCCTTTGATAAACTCAAGCTGACATAACATATATCAAAGCCGTCATGTCGACCCAGCGATAGCGAGCGGAGACATCCCTTCTTAATTGTTAATGAAGCATTGAGAAGGCTTAAATCTTCTATGGCCTGTAATCAATAATTCTTAATTGTTTCCGGGAACCATTAGGGAACTGCAAAGCCAGTAAGGCCGTAGCATTGATAAATTCTATTTCAGGCACTACTCTTATGTGCGCCCGGAAGGTAGCTTTAAGTGCTGACAGTACTTCCTGGGAATACCCCGACTTGCTGACTACCTGTATGCGGATCTCATCTTGTAATTCACTGTTCTGGTGAATGCCGATCAGGTAGTTCTCAATCCAGGTTTCTTTATTCAGCAGTTCGAAAATCGCGGAAGGGTAGACCGATGTGCCTTTATACTTTATGAGTTGTTTTTTACGGCCTAACACGGGTCCTATACGAACGGAATGCCTGCCGCAGGCACAGCTTGTCGTGGTATGTTTACAAAGATCACCGGTACGGTAACGCAGCAGGGGCATACCTTCCACACCTAAAGTGGTGATTGTGACTTCCCCGATCTCCTCTTCAGCAACGGCATTACCGGCTTCGTCTAAAAATTCAACTATAATCAGTTCGGGGTTTGCATGCAGGCCTGCTTCGGTATTGCAGGCCGTAAAGGCGGTTTGCATTTCGGTGGAGGCATAAGTACTGTGGATCGCAAGCGGCCAATCCTGGCAGATGCGCTCATGCAAAATACTTTTATGCCATTCCGAATCGTAGATACTTTCGCCGATCGCCAGCACTTTTTTGACGGGTAAGGTACTTAAATCAATGCCTTGAGCTTTTGCGGTTTCAATAAGTTTTAAAAGAAATGAAGGCACGGCTACCAAAGTACTTACGCCCAGGTTTTTGATCACCTCCAGTTGCATTTCCGGGGCTCCGGGCCCGGTACGTACTACTGCTGCCCCCAGCTTGGAAGCGCCCTGGTAATAAGCCATACCGGCCATAAACTGCTTGTCGAGGGTCAGTAATAACTGGATCGTGTCCGCTTCACTAAGCCCCATAGTCAGGAAAGAACAATATTCGTTATAGGCCAGTCGTTCCAGGTCGCTGGCTGTAAGTGCGATGGTTACGGGCGTGCCCAGCGTTCCAGAGGTGGCGGTGTACTCTGCTATTTTATCTTTGCCAACGCAGAGAAAATCCCAATTGTTCAATTGAAGGTCTTCTTTTGACGTCGTAGGCAGCTCGCTAAGATTTACTGTATGAATATCAATATCCGCAGAACGGAACAGCTTTTGATAGAAAGGTGAATAAGCGTCCAGGTATTGCAATAATTCCCTGAAAGCCTGCTCCTGTAGCGCTTTTTGATGCGTTAATGGTTCAAATGAATGTTTTGGATGACCCCAATTATGCTTCATTGCCCATCATTAAATATGCTTTGATAAAGCCGTCCAGCTCACCGTCCATTACAGGTTGTACATTGCCTACTTCATAGTCTGTACGGTGATCTTTAATCATTTTGTAAGGGTGGAATACGTAAGAACGGATCTGGGAGCCCCATTCAATTTTCTTTTTGTTGGCGTTGGCAGCGTCTTTGATTGCATTGCGTTTTTGCAATTCAATTTCATACAATCGGCTTCTAAGCATTTGCATAGCCAACTCTCTGTTGCCCAACTGACTGCGATCTTGCTGACATACTACAACAATACCCGTTGGAATGTGTGTTAACTGTACTTTTGTTTCCACCTTGTTTACATTCTGTCCACCGGCACCACCACTTCGGGAGGTTTCCATTTTAATATCGGAGGGGTTAATCTCTATATTAATGGTGTCATCGACTAAGGGGTAGACATTTATTGAAACGAAACTGGTGTGCCGGCGGGCGTTGCTGTCAAAAGGAGAAATTCTTACCAGGCGATGTACGCCGCTTTCGCTTTTGAGTAAGCCATAGGCAAAGTCACCTTCAAATTGGAGGGTGGCTGTTTTGATCCCGGCACCATCGCCCCATTGCCAGTCTATCTCTGATACTTTCCAGCCCTGCTTTTGGCCGTACATACGGTACATACGTGCCAGCATCTCTGCCCAGTCCTGGCTTTCCGTGCCACCGGCCCCGGCATTGATCTGTATGATAGCGGTCAATTCATCTTCCGGTTCATTTAAGGTAGATTTGAATTCTACTTCGTCCAGGCCTTTTATGGCCTGTTCATAAGCGGCTTTTACTTCTTCTTCCTCTGCCTCTCCTTCTTTCCAGAAGTCAAACAAGATGGCAAAATCTTCTACTGCGTCCCGGGTCTGGTTGTACAGGCTGGTCCAGTATTTGTTGATCTTTATTTCTTTTAAAATACCAGTAGCCCGGGCATCATCGTCCCAGAAACCGGGTGAAGTGGATAGCTGAAAGTCGCTTTCGGCCTTAGCCGTTCTTTCTTCAACGTTCAGAAATTGGTATAAGTGCGCCAGGCGCTCACGCATTGATTTTAATTGTTCAGCAGTCATTTCCTGTGGAAAGTTAGGAGTGCAAAGATAAAGAAATAATGCCATGGAGACCGCTTCTGCCTTTAGGCGAAGGTGATACAGGGCATAGCCCGGCCCGGAGACCATTAATGGGCAGGTTATGGCTATCCGTTAGCCGAAAGAAACACTCAGGTCGAGCAGCATTGCTACATGGGGGATATCGTCTTCCAGGTACATTTCGCCCTGGGTTTTAAACCCGAAGCCTGGTAAAATTTTTCTAAGTATTGTTGTGCGCTGATCCGGATACTGGTCTTTGGCCAGCGCTCTTTGATGTGGTAGATGGCCTGTTCTATCATCACCTTACCCAGGCCAAGATTACGGGCAGACTGTACCGTCAGGAAGCGGCCAAAGCTGGCCTCTTTATAGGAAATGCCGGGCGGAAGTATCCTGCAGTAGGCCAGCATCGCATTGTCTTTGGTATAAAACAGGTGTAAAGCATTGAGGTCTTTATTGTCTACGTCCTGGTAGCTACAGGCTTGCTCTACAATAAAAACAGCATTCCTGATTTGCAGTATGCTGTACAATTCCTGATTGCTGAGCGCATCAAAAGATTTTAAACTCCAGGACATAGGTCAATGTTTTAAGTAAAACACTTTAAAGAGAAGATTATAATAATTTAGCTTGTGCCAATACATCTTTTATACCCTGGTAAGAATATTTGAGATATTCCGGTAACTGCGCTACAGGTACCCATTTGGCTTCTGCTATATTTTCTTCCGCCTGTGGGGTTAATACCGGTGTTCCGCTTACGTTCATCTTAAACCAAACAGTAGTTTTTATGATATCTTTTTTGTGTTCTGAATAAATATGGAAAGTATCTGCGATCTTGTTACCCAGGTTGAGCTTGTGTAGGCCGGTTTCTTCCTGCACCTCTCTTACGGCACAGGCTTCAATAGACTCGCCATCGTCCAGTTTGCCTTTGGGCAGGTCCCATTTTCCCCTGCGGTAGATCATCAATATGTCCCCGTCTTCATTATGTACTACACCACCACCGGCACTGATCGGTTTAAAATAGCTGTTGATCTCTTTCTGCAGTATGTCGATATCGATATCTTCTATGATCACGCCTTGTGTAAAGGGTTTTTCCAGTTGTTTTTTCGCCATTCTGAAGTTGCGGTGAAAGGCACCTATAAACAGCTCAAATCCTTTGCCCAAGGGGTTTTTACTGATAAAACTTTCTGCTGAGTTGGTTAATATTAATGGCTTATCATTAATATATATTTTCTGTACAAAATGCATGAAACGAAGATACATGATATTTACTAAAAAGCTGATTTGTTTTGGCCATTTATCAATGCATAATTATTAATCATCCTATAGCATTAATGATTATTTTTGCAGCCATGAGCAATGCAACTATTTTCGCCGAAAAATTATTACAGATCAAAGCATTAAAATTGAATGCGGATGAACCCTTTACCTGGACGTCAGGATGGAAGTCCCCGGTTTACTGCGACAACCGTAAACTGTTGTCTTTCCCTCACGTAAGGGATTATGTAAAAAGTGAATTGGCTAATTTGATCCTGGAACAGTTTGGCGATGCGGAAGTGATTGCCGGTGTGGCAACCGCGGGTATTCCGCACGGTGCTTTGGCGGCCGATTTATTGCGTTTGCCTTTTATTTATGTAAGAGATAAGCCGAAAGGACATGGTCTGGGTAACCAGATAGAGGGTGCCTTAGAGCCCGGTCAGAAACTTGTAGTGGTTGAAGATTTGATCTCTACCGGTAAAAGCAGTATTGCGGCGATCAATGCCCTGAAAGCTGCCGGTGCAGAGGTGATCGGTCTTGTGGCTTTATTTACTTATGGTTTTGACGCAGCAGCAAAAGCTTTTGAAGAAGCCGGTGTACCTTTCTTCACGATCAGTAACTATAATGCCTTGGTAGAGGTTGGCTTGAAACAGGGAATCATTTCCGAGAACCAGGTGGATGCCTTAGGCGACTGGCGGGCTAATCCATCGGAGTGGAGGCAATCATAAAATAATTGAGGATAAGGGCAGGTCAGCGACCTGCCCTTATTTTTATGCCATTAATTTATTTAATTTGTTGAGTACCGCCAGGCGTACATTCCTCGGGATCAGTCTTTCAATATTGATCTTCCCGGGGTTATTGACTTTCGCGATCAGCAGCAGTGCTATTTCTTCTTTTGCTATGTCCAGCATCGTAGTATAAGACAATACATCATTGCTAAAATCACTTAAGGCTTCCACCATCAGGTCCTGGTAGGGTAAAAAGCTGATACTTTGATTTTGTTCTGCCTGGGCGGGAACGATGTGTAATAATGCCGGGCTGTTTTGCAGTTGCGCTTCCATAATTATTCAACTTTAATTTCCATACAAAGAAAGGAAGCAGGTACGCCAAACTAAGGCGCAGCAAACTGCTATTTTTTATATTTTAATATTTTTTGCATTTTCCCGGAATTTTCTTTACTTAGGAGCCTATAAACCAATATTTTTTCTAAATTCAAAAAAATAAGTACTTATGTTTAAAGTCGGAGATCAGTTCAAGCAGGAGTTTAGTTACACACAGGAAGAAGTGGATATGTATGCCAAGGTAAGCGGGGATACCAATCCTTTACATATTGATGAAGAAGCCGGCAAAAATTCTATGTTCGGGCGCAGGATCATTCATGGTTTTTTAGGCGCCAGTATTTTTACCCGTATTTTCGGTACACTTTGGTATGCGGATGGTACCGTATATATGGCGCAAAGCGTAAAATGGATGCGGCCTATGTTCACTGAAAAGCAATATGTAGGCGTAATTACCGTTAAAGAGATCAATGAAGAGAAGCATCGCGTGACCTATGTTTGTGAAGTGTTTGATGTGGAAACCGGGGAGCAAACCATAACGGGAGAGGCCACTTTGATGAATAAAAAACAGTACGTCTGGTCGTAAGTAAGACAAAGCTAATCATAACAACAGGGAGCACAAATTTTTGTGTTCCCTGTTGTTTATATGGTCATAAATTTCAAAGTGATAGATAATTTACAGTGACTTCTCCAGCATAGCTAATGACCGATGGTTTAACAGTATCTATTAATTTAAAATGTAGTAATATATGCGTGCATGTTTTTGAATTAGTATCAAAGCCTTAAGTTGATTTCAAAAATTTTGCTATGTAAAAAAAACAATGTATATTGTATATTATAACCTTACATATGTCACACATCATACCCGTACCAACAGAATCTAAGTCACTGATAAATAAAGCTGGGAAGACTTTATCACAAGCAAATATATTTTCCGATGAATATGCCCGGGCTCTTGAACTCGCCAATCGCTGGAGGGCTTGTCATGCATATCCAATTAATACATTCCAGGCGACACTAAGAACTAAGATTAAAACCTGCAAGGAAGAGGTTTTAGTTGCTCAAAGACTTAAAAGGATGCCTACAATTATTGATAAACTTTCTAGGTTTCCCAATATGCAAATAACGACTATGCAGGACATAGCGGGGATTAGAGCAATTTTTAATGAACTTAGCGATATTAGATTTATTGTTTCTAAATATGTGGATAATAAAAGCTTTCCTCATGAGTTCGTAACAAGCTACGATTACATTTCAAGTCCACGCGACATTGATGGCTATCGAAGTCATCACTTAGTTTATAAATACAAAAATAAGCATATGCCCGATTATGATGGGTTGCGTGTTGAAATTCAACTCAGAACCAAATTGCAGCATATTTGGGCTACTGCTGTTGAAACTATGGGAACATTTCTAGGACAAGCATTGAAATCAAAACAAGGTGAAAAAGAATGGTTGGATTTTTTTGCTTTAGTATCATCTGCATTTTCGTTTCTTGAGAATACTCCGCAAGTCCCTAGATTTGCACATTTAACAAAAATAGAGACGATAAGTGAAGTGGTGAAGATGGAACAAAAGTTGGGCGCGATTGAAAAAATGAAGAGTTTTTCAACTGTTGTAAGTTCTATAGGGAACAACAAAAGTTACACATACCATCTATTAGTATTGAACTCTTTACAGCATTCTATAGATGTCTATACATATGATAGGGATAGTTTCGAAAAGGCAATGACAGATTATGCTAAATTTGAAGAGCAAGCAGCTAAAGGTTCTAAACTTGAGCCTGTGCTTGTATCCGCAGGTCCGATGGAAAATTTAAGAAAGGCATATCCTAATTTATTCTTGGATATTACTGAATTTGAAAAAACCTTATTAAATTTGATAAACTCATAAGTTTTTTATTCGAAGGTTCTCTGTTTTATATATCAGTTGATCCAAATATTTAAAGGCTTAGAAAACTATTTACAGTATTTTTTTTAATTCATGTAATTAATTTAGAGTAACAGTTTTTAGATAATATTAAATAGAAAGGAAAGTGAAAATGAAGCAGGGTATGTATAATTGCAAAAGCAAGTTGAATACTGTACCCTGAGGTAAATGTTAAGCACTACGTTAAAAAGCAATTGCGCCCTAAAAATAAGGGATCACAATTGCTTTTTTATAATCTGGTCATAAAAATTATCAGGATGCGGTAGTACCCAACAGTTTATTCAGGATATCAATCGCAGATTTCGCGATGATCGTTCCCGGGCCAAATACAAAGCTTACACCTGCCTGGTATAGGAAATTATAGTCCTGCTGCGGAATTACACCGCCTGCAACAACCATAATGTCCTCACGGCCATATTTTTTCAATTCTTCGATCACCTGTGGTACCAGTGTTTTGTGCCCTGCTGCAAGACTGGAAACACCAAGGATATGTACATCGTTTTCCACCGCTTGTTTGGCCGCCTCTGCAGGGGTCTGGAATAATGGTCCGATGTCCACATCAAAGCCGAGGTCGGCAAAGCTGGTAGCGATTACTTTCGCACCACGGTCATGCCCATCCTGGCCCATTTTGGCTACCATGATGCGGGGGCGACGGCCTTCTTCCTGTGCAAACAGGTCGGCCAGTTCACGGGCTTTTTTGAAATTTTCGTCCATGGCGATCTCTTTTGAATATACGCCGGAGATACTCCGGATACGGGCCTGGTAACGGCCGAATATTTTTTCCAGGGCATAGGAAATTTCGCCTAAAGTGGCTCTTTTCCTGGCGGCATCTATGGCTAAGGCCAATAAATTGCCTTGCCCGCTTTTTGCCGCCTCTGTCAGGGCTTCCAGTGCGTCCTGCACAGCTACATTGTCCCGCTCTGCTTTGAGTTGCGCCAGGCGTGCCAGCTGTTGCTCGCGTACTTTGGTATTGTCTACCTCGAGGATCTCAATATCAGATTTTTCATCCGTGATATAGTTGTTGACGCCGACAATAGTATCGAGGCCGCCATCAATACGTGCTTGTTTTTTAGCAGCCGCTTCTTCGATACGCATTTTCGGAACACCGGTTTCAATGGCTTTTGCCATGCCACCTAAAGCTTCCACTTCTTCGATCAGGGTCCAGGCTTTTTCCGCGATCTGCTCGGTGAGGTATTCTACGTAGTAAGAACCACCCCATGGGTCTACGGTACGGCAAATGTCCGTTTCCGTCTGTAGAATGATCTGTGTATTCCTTGCGATACGGGCACTAAAGTCGGTAGGTAAGGCGATCGCCTCATCCAGGGCATTGGTGTGCAGGCTTTGCGTATGCCCCATAGCCGCAGCCAGCGCTTCAATAGCGGTACGCGCTACATTATTAAACGGATCCTGCTCGGTAAGGCTCCAGCCACTGGTCTGGCAGTGGGTACGTAAAGCCATACTTTTTTCTTTGAGCGGATCAAACTGTTTTACGATTTTGGCCCAAAGCATACGTGCTGCACGCATTTTGGCGATTTCCATAAAATGGTTCATCCCGATGGCCCAGAAGAAGGACAAACGAGGTGCGAAATCATCAATTTTTAAGCCGGCTTTGATCCCGGTACGAATATACTCCAGTCCATCGGCCAGCGTATAAGCGAGCTCGATATCAGCCGTAGCTCCAGCTTCCTGCATGTGGTAACCACTAATAGAAATGGAGTTGAATTTTGGCATATTCCGGGAGGTGAACTCAAAAATGTCGGCGATGATCTTCATGGAATGTTCCGGCGGATATACATAAGTATTCCTTACCATGAACTCCTTCAGGATATCATTCTGGATGGTACCGGAAAGTTTATCCATGGATACGCCTTGCTCCTCGGCAGCGACCACATAGAAGGCCAGGATCGGCAGTACGGCACCGTTCATCGTCATGGAAACGCTCATTTCATCCAGGGGAATCTGGTCGAAAAGGATTTTCATGTCCAGGATGGAATCGATAGCTACACCTGCTTTTCCCACATCACCTACCACACGTTCATGATCACTGTCGTATCCCCGGTGTGTGGCCAGGTCAAAGGCTACGGATAGCCCTTTCTGCCCGGCAGCCAGGTTCCTGCGGTAGAAAGCATTACTTTCTTCCGCGGTGCTGAAACCGGCATACTGGCGGATCGTCCAGGGTTTTTGCACATACATACTGCTGTAGGGACCTCTCAGGAAAGGAGCGATACCGGCAACCAGCTGCAGTTGTTTTTTATTTTTTATATCAGCTTCGCTGAAGTTACTTTTTACAGGGATACCTTCTGCAGTTGTGAAAGTAGCGGCTTCAGCGGCCCTGCTTTCTTCAAGTACATTGGTAAATGGTATTTTTGAAAAATCTTTTCGCATCCGAAAAAATGTAATTTTTAGCCAACAAAGGTAAAGATTAATCCCTGAAATTCAGCGCATCCCTGGTGGACCTTGTAATTAAGCGTTTCAAATATAAAATCATTAACGTATATCTAAAAGGCATAAAAATTGCGTTATGTAAACAAATAATTACCTTAATGCTACAACCTGCTGTATTTGTTATAGCTGTTCTGATGTTTATCGGGCAGGACGTGCATGCACAACGCTATGAGGGGGTGCATGTAAAAAGAATTGCCCAGAAAAGTTATAAGGGGAAAGCTATGCCCGGCCAGTTTTCTATTATGGCCGGACTGAAGCGCTCTGCCGGTGTACATGAGCGTAGTACGGAACAATTGCCGCAGATAAAACCGGATTTTCCTTATTACAGCATCAGTATGCAACTTACTTTAAAATATGAAAGAGAAAAGTGGCATGCGCAACTGTATTATTTAAAGCAGCATTTTGATGCAGGGGATGCTTATTCTTACGAAAAGGGGTTAAATAATGACTGCCTGGATTTGCATGGTGTAGGGCTGGGCCTCAATTATCATTGGTCCCGGGATGAAAACTGGACTTTATATTCCGGGCTTTCCGGAGGATTTAGTTATGGGGTAGTCAAACCATTATACCCGGTAAACGGTAGTTATACCGCCTTGAAATATCGTTTGATCGATTACCAGCTGACCGCTTTGGGTATAGCTTACCGGCATAAACGCTTTGGAGGCTTCCTGGAATTGTCCTACGGAACAATGGGTTTGGCGCAGCTTGGTTTTTCTTATAAACTGAATAAAGAAGCATGAGAAATCTATTCGTCCTGATATTTACTTTTTTAGGCAACCTGGTTTTTGCCCAACAGTATAGCGGTGTAAATGTAAACCGGATTAAAGGCAGAATGTATAAAGGCGCGACAGAGTTTGAGCAATACCACCAGTTCTCGGCTGGCGTTAATTTATTGCGAAGTTTGAACTATGCCGGTGATGTAGCCTGGGGCCTGAAACCTGCTAAAGGGTATGCATACCGGGTAGTTATTCCCGGTATGCAATTCGAATATGCGTATAACTGGCAAAGGATCGCGATTCATTTACGTTACTTATACGAAAAGGTAGAAGAGCAGATGAATACGCCTCAGCTGCAAGGACGCAGTAGCGTGGATCAAAGTACTTATGGCCTGGGTATGCATTACAAATGGCTGTATCGGGACCATTTGCGTTTATATTCCGGTATCACGCTAGGCTCCTCCGTTCAAAAAGTGCGGGAAAACGTTGTTCATAATGGTTATCAAAGTACTTCCAGGACCGGTTATGGAAGTATTCAGGTAATTGCTTTGGGAATCCAATATAAATTCTCGAATTTTGGACTATTCGGTGAAGCAGGGTACGGGAAAAAGGGATTGGTTTATGCCGGAGCATTTTATAGCATATAAATGAAGCACATACTTTTAATAATTACAGGCCTGGCCTTAAGCCTGGGTACTTTCGCACAACGTTACAATGAGGGGGGCGTTTCCATAAGGAATGCAAGAGGAGAGCGCAACCGCTCCATTTACCATAAACTGCAGATTGGTGTGCTGGCGCCCGGAACTATGCCGGCGCGTAAAAATGTATGGTATACTAAAGCGCTGGACCCTTCTCTTTCCGGCACAGCCAGTATTATCCCGCTGACTTTACAGTATGCCTGGAGCAGTAATGTCAATACCGAATTCCTGATCCATGCCGGTTTTGAACAGATAAAATATTATAGTTATAATAATCCCACTCAGTCGGACCATACCCGGAACTTTGCCAGCTTATTGATCGGGGTGAATTATAAATGGTGGCAGCAAAAGTATATCACCTTGTATAGTGGTTTGCTGATTGGCGGCGGAGTAGGGCGTTACGCCATTGCTAAAGACGATATTGTAGACCCGACTTTTGAGGCAGACAGGACCAACTGGGCTTATCCCAGTGCTCAATTAACGGCTATTGGTGCTAACTTCGGTCAGAAAGTAGGTGGTTTCTGTGAAATCGCTTTTGGTTCCAAAGGAATCATTAATGGTGGTGTTTACTGGCGCTTTTAGTCTTTGCTATTTCGGCCGACTGTGTCAAGCGATCTAAATTCGCTATAACTGGATGTTTCCGCTTCATTATACTGCGGTCGGCATCACGACACAACAGAGCGCATTTGAGGAATTAATTAATCTTAAAGAAAAAGCCTGGCAGAGGATTACTGCCAGGCTTTTTTATGTCTTATTCTTTACGTTATTTTTGAATTTTACTCATTACAGAAGAAGGAACTCCTTTCTTATTTAAAAGGATCGCTGTTGTCTTTAACTGAACGTAAGCTTTCGATACATTTAAATAACCTTTGTAATCGTTATCTTCTCCCCAGGAGTTCTTAACGATATAGTATTCTTTACCGTTCTGGTCCTTAGATAAACCTACGATGTGCATACCGTGATCGTCTGTAGTATTCTGGTTGTCCAGGCCTACCTGGCGAATTTCAGGGGTGATCGTCAATTCTTTTTTTACTTCAGTAAAGAGCGCATCTTTTTCGTCTTTTTTCATTCTTTTTGCATCCAGGTTCATTGCGTTCTCCGGTACATAAGCTACACCATTAGGCCAGGAGAAATAAGGCTCAGATACATCGGTTGCCCAGGTTACGGTATACCCTTGTTTTAAAGCATGGTCAATGATATTCGTGATTTCCGGCATAGGGATATTGTTCACCCATTCAAAAGACCAGTTATCCGGTACCATCATCATCGCTTTTTCCCAATAAGGCGTATTCGTCTGGGACATGAATTCGATATAATCATCCGGGTTTAAACCTACTACTTCTTTCGCAAAAGATTTCGGGTTGTAGCTTTTACCTTCATAGGTAAATGTTTCCGGTACTTTGCCCAGGTAAGCATCCAGGGTATTGTTGACTAATGATTTCCAAACCGGGTTGATAGAACCGTTTTTATTGGCGGCCACACCTTTCAGCATACCTTCCAGCACGGCTTGCATTTCACCGAAATTATTACGGGTAGCACCTGCAGTCAGTCCGCTGTACACCTCTTGTGGTACCGTACCATATTTACGTAAGCTGTTGATCACATCATGCGGTTCACCACCATCGCCCCAGCCGATATTACCGCCCATGCGCACATATACATCGGATTTGTCTTCATATTGTTTACGGGCATGGAAGATCTTGGATAAATGGATCGGCTTGCGGCCGGCTTTGATCATTTCAGATTCTAAAAAAGAACCGGTAGCATAACTCCAGCAAGTACCGGAACTCCCCTGGTTTTCCACAGAGGTACGATCAATATTGATCACTTCGGTAAAACGGTAGGCTTTCTTAGCAGTGTCTACTTTAGTGCCGCTGGTCGCTTTTACCAGGTTGTCCTGGGCCATAGCAGTGCTGAAAACAAACATTCCTGCAATTATGCTCAACATGATTTTTTTCATTTCTATATTTTATTTTTATTAATTTTTCTAATTTGACCTTCAAAGTTAGTAAAAATCAGGTATCGGTTATGGGGTAGATTTAGGGGTATTTTATATACTCGATATAAATTATACCCTTATTTTTATCTTTTGAAATAAAAGCATACCGTATTTACAGATCATTTATTCGCTCATCCTATTATTAAACATAGATTATATGGCAAAACAAATTCTTATCGCAGGGGCTTCGGGTTTTATAGGGAAATATATAAGTAATAAGTTCCGGGAAGAAGGATGGAAAGTGAAAACGATAGGGCGTTCCGATGAGTTGAACTGGGACGACAAAGAAGGTATTGTTGCCGCTTTAGACCAATCGGCTGTGGTGATCAACCTGGCCGGTAAATCGGTGAATTGCCGGCATACAGAAGCCAATAAAAAAGAGATCCTGGAAAGCCGGGTGAAAACTACAGCCACTATGAATGAATGTATCCGGCAATGTAGCAAGCCGCCGGAACTCTGGCTGAACGCAAGTGGTATGTCCATTTATCCCCGCACCATTGAAACCGTTTGCACCGAGGAAAGTGATACGGATAAAGATGGCGTGTTTATGGCCGAAGTGGCCAAACAATGGGAAGCTGCTTTATACCAACATGATTTGCCTCAAACCAGGAGAGTCGCTTTACGGACCAGTATCGTGTTGGCTAAGGAAGGGGGTTCTCTTGCCGAATTGGTAAAACTATGTAAGCTTGGACTGGGCGGTACTGTAGGCTCCGGTAAACAAATGATGTCCTGGGTACACCTGGAAGATTATTTCCAGGTATTGTTGTGGCTAATAACGCATAAGGAAATCACTACGCCGGTAAATATGTGCGCCCCGAACCCCGTCTCTAATAAGCATTTTATGAAAGCACTGCGTAAAGCGCTTAAAGTACCCATAGGTTTGCCGGCGCCGGCATTTGCCGTCAAGATCGGTGCAAAAGTGATCGGTACAGAAGCCTCACTGGCATTGGACAGTTACAATGTGGTCAGTAAAGTATTGCCGCAAACGGGTTATGCATTCCGGTTTGATACTTTAGAACAAGCTTTTGTAAATTTTTGGGCTAAAGGGTAAGGGGAAATATTTTTTCGTTTGATTTTCCCTATTTTCGCGAAGATTAGCCCGTTGCTAATCTCTATTCATTTAAAAACATAAAATCAAATTTTATATGAGTTCAAAAATTAAGGTAGCAAATCCTGTTGTGGAACTGGACGGAGATGAGATGACCCGTATCATCTGGAAATTTATCAAGGATAAACTGATCCTTCCTTATATCGATGTAGATATTAAATACTTCGATCTGGGTATGGAACATCGTGATGCTACTGATGACCAGGTTACCATTGATGCCGCTAACGCGATCAAGCAATATGGCGTAGGGATCAAATGTGCTACCATTACTCCTGATGAGCAACGTGTGGAAGAGTTCAAATTAAAGCAAATGTGGAAGTCCCCGAACGGGACGATCCGTAATATATTGGATGGTACTGTATTCCGCGAGCCTATCGTGTGTGAGAACGTACCTCGTTTAGTACCTAACTGGACAGCGCCTATCTGTATCGGTCGTCATGCCTTCGGTGACCAATACCGCGCTACAGACTTCGTTACTAAAGGACCGGGTAAACTGACCGTGAAATTCGAAGGTGAAGATGGTACCGTTCAGGAATTTGAAGTGTACAACTTTAAAGGTGATGGTGTTGCTTTAGCGATGTACAATACGGATGAGAGCATTAAAGGCTTTGCCCGCTCTTGTTTTAACCAGGCTTTAAGCAAAAAATGGCCTTTATATCTTTCTACAAAAAATACCATTCTGAAGAAATATGATGGTCGCTTCAAAGACATCTTCGAAGAGATCTATCAAAATGAATTCAAAGCACAATTTGTTGAAGCCGGTATTACTTATGAGCACCGCCTGATCGATGATATGGTGGCTTCTGCATTAAAATGGAACGGTAATTTCGTTTGGGCTTGTAAAAACTATGATGGCGATGTACAGTCTGATACCGTAGCACAAGGTTTCGGTTCATTAGGTTTAATGACTTCAACTTTAGTTACTCCGGACGGTAAAACTATGGAAGCAGAAGCGGCGCATGGTACGGTTACCCGTCACTATCGTGAGCATCAGCAAGGCAGACCAACTTCTACGAACCCGATCGCTTCTATTTTCGCATGGACACGCGGTCTGGAATTCAGAGGTAAACTGGATAGCAACCAGGAGTTGATCGACTTCTGTCATGCTTTGGAAGCGGTATGTATCGAAACGGTTGAGTCAGGTAAAATGACCAAAGACTTAGCGGTATGTATCCACGGTAATAAAGTGGAGCATGGTAAAGATTATCTTTATACCGAAGAGTTCTTGGAAGCTTTAGATCAAAACCTGAAAGCTAAATTAGCTAAGTAAGTTTTGTAAAATATAAAAATCCCCTGTTCTGATAGAGCAGGGGATTTTTGTTTAAAGTGATTGTATTATTGAACAGTAACTTTATGTAAGCCTTGTACAGAGCCCCCGGAGGTAACATTGAACAATGGCGTAGCAGCGGTGCCATTCAATTCATAATAGCCGTTTTTAGTACCGTCTTTTGTATTGACGCGCAATAAAACTTTATCATCAATTTCAATAGCACAAAATGCCGCACCCGGATTTGTGACTAAAGGAACGCCACTAATTGGCGTACGGGTTCCGCTGGCGATGTCAATACTATAGAATTCCCACACATCTTCAAAATTGATATTCCCGGTAGGGCCACCTGTTAATGCCGCGTTGGGAATAAGCGTGATGAGTTTGCCGTCTTTTGCAAATACAGATACGAATTTACCTCCTGGTGTGATCTGGTCCATGTTTAAAGACCAGTTGTCATCAATCACGTTTTCATTGGCTTTAATCCTTACGATCTTGGATTGACCACCGGTTGCGCTTCGGCCCTGGGTAACGATATAAAGATCGCCATTGCTGTCGAAGTCGTACATGTTGTTGTCGTTGATGTACGCGATAGAGCCGGTTGCTTCGATCTTAATGGTCTGCTCATGGGTGCCACTGGCGATATCAATTACCGCGATATATACATCCGGGTAATAATCGTCAAAGAAGCCCTTCTGGGCACCATCTGTTTTCGCATAGGTAATGTTGGCAAACAATTTACCATTCTTTACCGCCAGGAATTTTTGCCCGATGGATCGGAACTTGATAGCGGTATCACCAACTCCGCGCTCGTTAACTACCGCCTCCAGGTCAAGTTCCCCGGTACGCTGCATGAGTTCCGGGTTAAAGGTCTGGATTTTCAGCGGGGCACTGCCGTCCCAGTAAAATCCTTTTTGATTGTTTACGATCACGAAGTTACCTGAGCCATTGGTTGCATTGCCCGCAGCAATGAAGCTACCCGGGTTGATTTGTCCTGAGCTGTTTACATCCAGTCTTTCGATGCCCAAAGCATTTTGCGGGGTACTGAACATCTTAAACAGCCAGTTGCCATAAGGCCGCCAGCCGCCAAAGCCCATGCCTTGCAGGGCACCGGCAGCGTTATTGGAAATGTCACCGGTGGGTAATGCGTCAAAGGCTGTAGCGAAACCAGGTTTGGTCAAAGTATTTTCACTCATGGTGATCAACACATATTTTGTCGTGCTGCTCTGTTGTGGTATTGTTTCTTTCTTACAGCCTGCCGTGAATAAAAGCCCTAAGGATAAGGCGATACATCCGGCATTTAAAATAAATCTTCTCATAATATGAAGCTATGGATTGAATAATTGGATTATAAATAATAACTAAGTTTTATTGAGGCATTGCGGCCCGGTTTTTGTACCCTGTAGTAATCAAAAACATCAGTATTCGTAATGTTCCTGAGCTCTGCCCCGATGCTGATCTTTTCAGATGAGAACTGGTAAGTAAAACCGAAATTGAGTATATGTTGGTCGGGAATTAACAGGCTTGTATTCAGGTTGGCAGAACCTGATAAGCCCAGGAAGCCACCTGCTTCCAGGTTTTTCGGGATCGTTTCCAGGTAGAACTCTCTTAAATAATTGTAATTGATATATAGCTTTAGCTGGTCTTTGCGATTAAAAATATTTTCGTAGTCTGCATTGATACCTGCATTGGCGAAAAAGTAAGGCGTGTTGCGGAGTCTTGCATGGTTCTTCCAGGTATCCTGTGCATTAGTAATCCCAAATAGCCGGAGGTCCTGCCAGCTGGCATTGGCGTTTATTTTATAATGTTTAGTGAGTTGATAAGCCATATCAAGATCAAAGCCAAAGCCGCGTACTTTTTCCTGGTTCCGGTATTGTGCATTGGGGGCCTGTATCGGTACCAGTAAGATCAGGTCTTGTGTGTTGCGGTAGAAGCTGTTGGCCTCCAGGGTAAATTTTTGATTCGGTTCCAAACGGTAACCCAGGTTCAGGTTCCAGCTACGTTCCGGGTTTAATTCAAAGTTAGGAACGATAAAAACATTATTACCAAATAGCTCTTCTCTTTCCGGCAGGCGGTAAGCATATTCGGCAGAGGCTCTCAGGAAACTTGCAGGGTTGATCTGGTACTTTATGGCGTCTGCAATGCCCCAATAAGTGCCTTTCTGCTGAGTGCGGGTAGTATCGGTAATGGTTAGGGCATTCCAGGTATTTTGCAGGCCTGAAGCCCGGTACAGGTATTGTTTCCCGATCAGCTCATTCTGGAGTTGATCGTTCAGCCAGCTGTTCTTTAAGGATAAACCAAAAACGTGCTTCTGGTATACCGATGAGATGCTCAATAGGTCGATACTGGTGTCATTCAGTTTGGCACCATAAGGATCGGTTGCCTTCCTCTTGGCATGAGTGAATACATAATTCAGGTTAAGCCCGGTTTGTTCATTGATGCGGTAGAGGATGTTACTCCGCAATACAATTTGTCGTTCATTTATAGTAGAAAAGGAGGGTAGCCTGCTTTCTCCTGCAGCAGCTTTCGGTGTAAAATTGCCATACCAGTCATAGCTTCCGCGTAAGGTATCTATTCTTTGGGTCTGTAATTCATTGTAGGCTGCAAACTGATCTAATTGCAGCTTTTGATTTGCTGTGGATTTTTTATACCTTAAAGTAGGTGCGATGGTATTTTGTCGCATCTGCAAAGCACCATAAGCATCCGTCATTAAGGCCGGATGTTGCACCGCGCGGGATAAGTTGAATCCCGAAATACTAAGTTTTAATTCATCGGCCCAGGACACATTCTGGACTGCGGTAAATACTTCTCCGTAATAATTTTTGTAAGCATTATGGAACAAGGGAAGCCGTGTCGGTTCCGGGTTCCTGGTGACGGGGTTGATCACATTGACGGTAGCTTTGTAATTGTTTTCGGAATAGTTGAAAAACAGGTCGCCGCCCATGACCCACTTGTTGTTGCGCGTACGGTAGGCGCCGGAAAGCCCGGCCCTGTGGGTATTGAAGCTACCGTATTCATAGAAAGTATTCAAGCGATGTTTCCGGATCTCTTTCGGTACCAGGTTAACTGCTCCACCTAAAGCATCGGCACCGAGGTGTACGGGGAGTACACCTTTGTAAATTTCAACTCTTTCCAATACTTCTAAGGGTAAACTAGCAATATTGTAACCTTCTCCCTGGTAATCTAAAGGAATGCCGTCTTTAAAATATTTGATCGCTTTGCCCTGGAAACCATTCACGGAAAGTTCCGGTTGGCTGCCCAGGCCGCCATTCTGCCGGATACGTACTCCTGTGCTGCGGTTCATCAGGTCGGTGATCGTAATCGCCTGCGCAGACGCTGCCCTTGTGTCAATCACCACCGTACGGATAGCCTGTTCTCTCACTTTTTGATTTTCAGATTTACCCATAACTGTAATTCCATTCAACTCATTAGATAACGGAAATAACCTGAGCTCAACAAATAGGTTTTGATCTGCGTTTTTTATAAGTGTATCTATTGTCGTTTCAAAGCCGGTATGACTTGTCTTTAATACCAGGCGACCACTGTTAATATGCAGGAATGAGAATTTACCTTGCTCATCGCTTGTTACAGATCCTATACCTTCAATAGAAAGGACGGCGCCGGCAACCGGCTCGTATTCATGATCCAAAAGGATGCCGGATAAGCCCGGGTTATTATTCTGAGCGGCTACCTCTATCTCAATAGAGAGTAAATAAAACAGCAAGAATAATAAGCACCGTACACGCATCCTGATTGTAATTGAAAATGAGGCAAAATTAATTAATGTGATTTGCTTAGCCAAGCCCGGAACCCTTGAAAACAGGGAGTTTTGTCATCGTTCTGTCTTAATACTCTTAGGGAAAAGTGAAAATGAACAAGCTCCGCCTTCTTTGAATACTTTTGTGCTACAATTTGAAAGATGAACGTT
>Ga0256787_1000007_pt1 | contig 59340 bp, 48 predicted proteins | sample MC6MC0938MT_FD_189994 | JGI IMG/M metagenome (GOLD analysis project Ga0256787, IMG submission 189994) | Metatranscriptome of enriched soil aggregate microbial communities from Iowa State University, Ames, United States - MC6-MC0938-MT... | ecosystem: Environmental > Terrestrial > Soil >... | reverse complement strand
GGGCGCTGCATTTGATGAGCACCTGATCGATGGCACACCGGCTGCAGACAGCCTGTATCAGCAAATTAATGACAACACTGACCTGGCAGCCCTGCTCAACAGGAAAAGTGGCAATTTCTCTACTAACTATACCGAGATAATGGTCAAATATTTACAGGTAGGCCGTACCCAAAACAACTATGCCCTGAACTGGTTTTCCGTTGAAGCTGGCTGGACCCGCTACCACGACAATTTATTGTATATGATCCCTATTGGTGGTTATAGCCAAAATGATATTGTTTTATATGGTAAGAATTTTTATCACCTTAACCTGGAATATATGTACCGGTTCCGGAATAAAGGCTGCATTGATCGTATAAAGCTGAAGGTCCATTATGAATATCTATACAAACCGCATCCATCTGTAACCCGCTCCAGGATAGCAATCATCCCGGCTATCTATCATAAGAACAATGTAGGCATTTATGCCAAGCTGGCCTTTGGTCATGATAATTACAATTACCGTTTCGTAGATCATATCAGCCATTGGGGCATTGGCCTGACCTATGACTTATTCCCCAGCCTTGAGTTTGCCCGATAAAACCAGGCCGGAAGTTTTCATTTTGCCGCAATTCAAAAAAACTAATGTTATTTTTGTGCCTCATGCAAGCAATCAGTAAAAACCAGATCAAGTACATCCGTTCTCTTTCCCAGATCAAATTCCGGAAAGAATACCGGGCCTATATTGTTGAAGGCATAAAAAACGCAGCAGAGTGGCTGCAACAAGGCGCAGCTATTGAATATATCGTGGCGCTGCAACCATGGTTTGAGCAAAATACTGAGCTGTTCAAAGCCTACAGTACAAAACAATGCCTGATCGCAACGGAAGAAGATTTCGAAAAAATATCCGGCTTCAAAACCCCTAACCAGGTATTGCTGATCGTAAAGATGCCACAAGTGAAAGAACTGCTTATTGAAGCAGGAAACAAGCAGTGGATCTTGATGTTGGATAAAATCCAGGATCCCGGTAACCTGGGCACGATCATCAGAACCGCAGACTGGTTTGGGATAAAAACCATCATTTGCTCCCCCGATTGCGTGGAACAATACAATCCTAAAGTAATCCAATCCACTATGGGCAGCCTCCTCCGGGTGAATTGTGTGTATACCGACCTGGTATCATTCCTGCAAACCAAGCCAGAGTTGCCTAGTTATGCCGCCATGCTGGGTGGCACTTCCCTGGATGGGCAAACGAAATATGCACCAGGATTAATCATTATGGGTAATGAAAGTAAAGGCATATCAGAAGAGGTGAAAGCACTGGTAAAACACAAACTGACCATTGACCGCATCGGGCCGGATGCAGAATCTTTGAATGTTGCCGTCGCTACCGGCATATTCTGTCATACCCTCATTAAATAACACTTCCGAACTAAGGTATAATGATAAAGAGGTGATTTAAAAGGTTGCCCAATTTGTCCTCCTGAGTTTATCGAAGGATAGAAAAATTTGAGCTAAAATTCTTGCCGCATTTCGACCAGCTCAATGTGACAAGAATTTTAGCTATTTAGACACTCTCTTTATCTTTATTAGAATTTAAAGTTATACGTTATACTTGGCAGGATTGGGAAAATAGACACCTGTTTTACCGTAACCTTTGTTCCTTGCTGTAAGCTACCTTCTGTGCTTACATACAACAGGTAAGGATTCTGGCGGCTGTATACGTTGTAGATTGAGAACGCCCAGGTCCCTTTGACTCTTCTTGTGGAGTTGGCTCGGGGTGTCCAGTTTAAGGACAGGTCTAAGCGGTGATAAGGAAATATCCTAAATTGATTCACCTCACTGAAGTCCTGCACCAGTTTTCCATCCACATAGTACAAGCCTGTAGGTAAGGTAATCGCGTTACCGGTCCCGAACACGAACACTGCAGAGGCGTTCAATTTTTTATTAAATTCATAGTTGGCCACTATAGAAAGGTCATGCCTGCGGTCATATTTAGCCGGAAACACTTTCCCGCTATTCAACATTTCGAAACGCCTGTTGGTCCAGGAAAGGGTATAACCGATCCAACCGGTAAAATTTCCTTTTGTTTTATTCACGAAAAACTCCGCACCATAAGCTTGCCCTTCCCCATTTACCAGGTCAACCTCCGGATCCCTGAAATTACTCGGCGTATAGCCTTCGCGGTATTCTAACTGGTTTTTAAGATCTTTATAGTAGACTTCTACAGAGGTTTCAATCGCATTATCATTAAAGTTCCTGAAATAGCCTAAAGCGTACTGCCAGGCTTTTTGCGGCTGCACGATCATGGAGCTTGGCATCCATACGTCGGTCGGCAAAGTACTTCCATTATTGGACACCAGGTGGATATACTGCATACTCCGGCCCACCGAAGCTTTCAAAGAGGAAACATCATTGATGGTAAGCCTTCCGGATATTCTAGGTTCAAACCCACCATAGGTTTTTACCAGCTGGCCACTTCCCCATACGGCACTATCCAGTTTATTGCCATTATTATCATAAGTGTAATTAGCATAAGGTCCTACCTGCTGGAACAAAGAATATCTTAAACCCGCATTTATCTTCAGGCGCTTACCCAGGTTAAATTCATCGGCAATGTAGAGCGCAGACTCATGCGCATATTTGGTGAACGGGTTCGCCGGCATAAACATAGAATCCCCTGCGCTACCACTGACCTGGCTCGGTATAAAAGTATGATAGGTATAGTTCATCCCGAATTTAAAGTCATGCCCGAAGCTGGAGAAATAATCGAAGTCTATTTTACCATTCCAATCCCGGATTCCGGAAGACAGCGCTATACTCATATCTTGCTGCCCACCCCTGAATTCAAAATCATATTTATTATAGATCGCGGATACGTTCATGAAAAGTTTACCATTGAACTGGTGGTTCCAACGCAGGGTGGAAGTTGCGTTCCCCCAGGGCATTTTCACATTAAAGTCACCACTCTTACTGTTAAAGGTAAACACGTCCTGCCCGAAATAGCCGCTCAGATACAAACGGTCTTTCTTTCCTAAAATATAGTTCGCTTTCAGGTTGGCATCATAAAAATAATAACCGCTACCCTGTGCATTACCTTTTAAAAATGGCTTGGTGATCACGTCTATATAGGTCCTGCGGCCAGAGATCATAAAAGAACCTTTGTCTTTAACGATAGGTCCCTGCAAGGTAAGCCGAGAAGCGATCAGGCCAATGCCGCCTTCTCCTTCGAATTGCTTCATGTTGCCATCTTTCATGTTGACATCCAGAACCGAAGATAAACGACCGCCATAATTGGCCGGAGCACCACCTTTGATCAGGTTGACGTTCTTGATTGCATCGGAATTGAAGATAGAGAAGAAACCGAAAAGGTGTCCTGTATTATAGACTACCGCCTCATCAAGCAACACCAGGTTTTGATCAGGACCACCACCTCTTACATAAAAACCGGCCTGGCCTTCACCGGAAGATTGAACCCCGGGCAATAATTGAATGGCTTTAAGCACATCCGATTCTCCAAAAACAACCGGTAATTTTTTGATCTTTTCCGTTGTTAAACCTATAGTACCCATCTGGGTGCTGCTTACATTCTTATCCGCACGTTCACCGGTAACCACAACGCCTTCTAACTCATTGGAGTTAGTAGACTTCATGTCTACATTAATCGTAGTATCATTTTGTAAGTTGACCGTATAAACAACATCTTTAAACCCTACATAACTAAAGTGTAAGGTATAAGTACCCGGTTTTACACTGAAGGAATAAAATCCATAGGCGTTAGTTGCCGCACCATCCTGTGCTTCGTCTACATATAGGGTAGCACCGATCATACTCTCGCCCGTCGCCGCTTCTTTTAAATAACCACTTATACTTACTTTTTTTTGTGCAAAAACTAATAAAGACAGTATATTAAAGAAAAACAGTAATGTCGTTTTTTTGAGCATGGTTATTCAGTTTTGGCAAAATTAGGTTTTGAGACCTTAAATGCCCAAGAAAGTTTTGAGTTTGGCATAGCCAGACTTGCTTACCGGAACATTTTGGCCATTATTTAACAAAACGGTGTATTGTTCTTTTTCCAGCAGCTCTATTTTATTGACAAAGCTGACGTTAACGATATAAGAACGATGAATTCTTACAAATTGTTGTGCCGGAAGCTGTTGTTCAAAACGGGACATGGTCTGGTATTTCAAAAAATACTTTTCTTTGGTGTGGACTTTTACATAATCATCCGCGGCCTCCAGGAATAATATCTTATCCAGGGGAATGATCTTAATCTCTCCCTGCTCTTTTACGACTACCCTTTGCGTCTGCTCCGGAAGCATAATGTGTGGGGCTTGTTCTAACGGTTTCACCACTCCTTTAGTTTGCTGTTGGGCTACTTTGGTTATTGCTTTTTCCAAACGTGCCGGTTCTATAGGTTTCAATAAATAATCTATAGCATTGACATCAAAAGCCTGTACGGCGTACTCATCAAATGCGGTAACAAAGATCACAGCGGGTGGATCTTCTATCAACTCAAGCATTTCAAAGCCATTGATCTTGGGCATTTGTACATCCAGGAAGATCAGGTCCGGCTGATGGGTCTGAACGCTCTTTAATCCTTCAAAACCGTTGGCACATTCATCAACGATCTGCACCATTTCGAGCGGTTCCAGCATTTCCCGCATCAAAGACCGGGCAAGTGGTTCATCGTCTATAATAATACATTTCAGCATATAGGATAATTAATTTTCTGTATGTTTTTCGATCGGGATCATTAAGGTAGCGATATAGATGTCTCCCTCATCCTTACCTTTACCCGGGCTTTTAGTTAATTGTAAAAGATCATTTCTGGCATATAAGAGATAGAGCCTCCTAGACACCCCGCTCAGGCCAAAACCGGTACCTTTAGGGGCTACACTATTGCGATCGAATGGATTGCTGATCTCAAATTTATAAAAATGGTCTTCCTCTCTCAGCGTTATTGCTATAATTACTTCACCCAAGGTATCATATAAACCGAATTTAATGGCATTTTCAACCAGGGGTTGCAGTAAGAAAGGCGGGATCTCTTTACCCTCAAGACCTTGCGGCATGTCCTTAAGGATCACCAGCCGATCGCCAAACCTTACTTTTTCAATATCAAGGTAGAGGTCCAGCTCTTCAAGTTCTGCCGACAGGGCAACCAGGCGACTATCTTCTTTGCGGATTGTTTGCCGCAGGAAAGACGAGAGCTTCATAAGCATCGTACGGGCCAGCTTAGGGTCCACACCGATCAGTGCATTAATAGAGTTTAAGCTGTTGAACAAGAAATGCGGGTGTAATTGTTGTCTTAATTTAAACAGTTCCGCTTCATTTTTGAGTTCCTGCACCCCGTTTTCCAGGAGAATACGTTGCTCCTGCTCTATAATACAGCTGACCAGGAAATGAACGAGCCCAAGGGCACTTAACAACACCCAGCTGATGAAAAGAACCAGGTAAAAAGTCGAGCCGGGGATGGGTATCTGTATGCGATCCCGGTATAAAAACTCCCATAGCCAAACGAGTATAAAGGCATACACTACGGCAAAGATCAATTGCCGGGCTACCACCACGATCACGGAATTACTTTTCAGGATAGCGAAGTTGCTTTGTGTAGAAGCTACATACAAGGCATAAAGCACAATATTAGCCTGCAGCATCAGCATGGAAGTAAATTTCCAGTCGGCAAACCCGATATAAACCAGAAAGCTTATTTCGAGCAAGGCCAGTACAACAATGGAACAAACCACTGTCATATTCAGGCGCCATATGCTAAACTGGTTCTTCAATGTGCTTACAGGTTTTTAATTTCCACGCCCCCAAATAAAGTAAAGCCGGTGATGATCACTCTGCGTTCAATGCCAGTACTATTTACCAAACGGCGTTTGTCTTCAACAGCACCAAAAATCGTAGTCGTCTCATTGATCACCCGCCAGTTAGCCGGGAAGATTAATTCTACACTACCGAAAACGGAGTAAATATCAATCACGATATCCTGCTGTATCTGTGCTGCCTTACAATCCAGCACCACACCACCGAATATGGTTCCTACTTTCCCTCCCTTAAAATTGGAGGACAAGACCACTCTTTCATTCCCGGAGAATATGGAATCAATTTTCACGAATTCGCCCTGGGGGTCGTAGCCCGGTTGGTAAGCGGCCCCTGTGTAGTCCTGGCGTGGATTAATATAAGGTATTTCGGGATAAGTCCCCGGATCCGTATCATTCGGTCCAGGTTGGGTCATTTGATCTTCCAACCTGCCTGATTTTTGCCTGTTTTTAGCCAGGACAAACAGGCCGATGGTAATCAACACTATAGGAAAAGCATATCTTCCGGCATTGTAATCAAATTTCCGGAGCAGGAAATAAACTCCCGCACCCAGTAAAAACACCCATGGCCCTACATCGAATTTCTTCTTATACCCTAAACCAAGGGAAAGAATGATCAGGATAACCGGGAAGGAAATTATTTTTTCCAGGATTGGGTAATCAATTATATTAGTAGCCCTTACCAGCATCAGCATACCGATCACGATCACTACAATGCCTAGAATACGGCTATTATTATTATTCCCGTTATTACCCTGGGGGATTTTCCCTCCGGGACCGGAATAGTAACCTTTATTTTCTGAATTATTCGTTTCCATACTATCGTTTATTAAAAATGATAAACAAACCTAAAGCGATCAGGCCCAAAGGTATGCCATACAAAAATATCGTATGACTGTTGGCTATATCAAAATGATGTGCGCCTATCATCGTACCTATGATGACCAGCACCAGCCATGAAATGCTTCTAAAATTAGTTTTTATTCCTTTATAAATACCGAGCAAAATAACCAGGCTATGCACCCCGAATAGCCAATCGGGCATCAGGTACCTGGTTTCCGGGATCTGGTGCAATAAAACGGCTAAACCGATAATTAAGAATAAGGCGCCTTTTGCGATAGAGCTAGCCCGGGAAACGGGTTCCTCCTGACGCTCTCGGATGGAATGTAACTGTGCCATAAGTCTGAATTTAATACTTTATGTAAAAGTACCTACAGAAATCCGGGTATAGAAAGCAGTTTCGGCAAATGGGATTAATAACTCGGTGAACTAATGCGCGTGCTGGTGAACCGGCCCATGATCTGTCTCATGGTCGTGGCTGATAAAGGTGGTCAGTAATGCCAATGCAATGGCAGACAGGGTTAATGCCCATTTTTTCCAGGAAATTGAATGGAGCTTATTGCCACTTTCATAAAATATAGTGGTACCAATATGCAAAAAGGATCCCGTAACCATCGCAATAATATAGGGCAGTATTTTCTGGAAGCCCGCAATACTGATCCCGAAATAATGGGTCAGTAAGCTTGATGCGGGACTTAATGCGGCAAATAATGCCAGGAAACCTATTACTTTACGTTTCCTGTTTTTATTATAGATCAATAAAGAGGCGATCAGCATGGCCTCCGGCAGCTTATGTAAGGCAATGGCAATATATAAAGCAGGCACGGTACTTCCATCATGATATGTAGCCCCCAGGGGTACTCCTTCTGCAAAAGCATGTACTGCCATACCTACGATCAGGCTTGCTGCGGGAATATGATGATGGTCATGGCCGACATGTGCATGGCCGTGCTCTACGCCATGGGTAAATTTCTGAAGAAACTGCTGCAGGAAAAAGCCTGCCAACATATAGGCACCCATAGAGAAGCCAAGCTCAGCAGCAGACTCCGGCACCAAATGCAGCATAGTCACACTCAGTAAATAGGCCCCGGAAAAGGTGAGCAGGTAATTCATTTTATTATCGGTCCACCGGCGATACAATATAGGCAATAAGCCACCCAAAATGGTGACCGCAAATAATAATATATTATACAGTATCGTCATAGGCGCACAAAATTAAACAATCCGCGAAAACCTTCAAACGGATATTTATAAAAAGCCTAATTTTGAAGTATGGGAGCAATTTCGATAACGGATGCCTTAAAACAGGTCATGGAAAGTAGCGGCTGGAAGCAACGTATCCATGAGATAAGACTGCGCCGCGACTGGGAAACCATCGTGGGTAAAACTATTGCCCGGTATACCAGTGAACTCAGCTTAAGGAATGGCCGGCTTACGCTGGGCACTTCAGTAGCCCCTTTAAAACAGGAACTGCATTTTGCGAAAGATACGATCAGGCAAAACATCAACGATTATTACAAGGAAAAGGTAGTGATTGAAGTTATTATCCGTTAATAAGCAACAATCTTTCCGGATATTGAAAAAAGGTGTCTAAAACAACAAATTTGTCCTCCTGAGCTTATCGAAGGATAGACAAATTTAAAGCTAGCATTTTGACGCATTTCGACAAGCTCAATGTGACAAAAATACCAGCTTTAGACACTTTATTTTCTTACTAATACCCTTGTTTAAAGGGTTCAATATAGTTGTTATTTTTTCTTCTTTTTACCGGATTTGGATTTATTACCTGATTTTTCCTCTTTCACCGGTTCTGCTTTGGCACTCTTAGGCACTTCTCTTTCTTTTGCCAGCATAATTTCATCCAGGGTATCAAAAAAAGCATCGTTCAATTGCTCAATAGTTACCGTCTCCACTTTTTGGGTACCGAATTTAGCGGAACGATGAATTTTATTGGCACTGTTATCTAAATTGTTATAAGTAATTTTAAACTCGCCACTACGCAGGTTGTAGTTTTTTAAAGTAGAAATGTCATTTTCTTTGATATAAGTTTCATAGGTTACTACAGCTAATTGGTTTAAGGCGCTGTCATAGCCCAGGCGTACAAAACGGGCAAAATTCTTATTCCCATTCATACCATAAGAAAATTCAAGCTCATTCTTGACCACCCGTAATGGAAACATAAGAATTTCCTTTTCACCGGCAGGCATCAGGTCAAGCGTAATCAGTTTTTTTTCTTTAGACTGGTAAAACAATATTTTCACGTCCTCAGTGGGCTTATCTTTAGCAGCGATCACTGTAACATAATCATCTTTTTTATCCAGGTCCTGCTTAAACATAACGCGTTTCATCATGCCGCTGTTCGCAGGACTCTTTTTTAACTCCATGGCGCCTTTGGGTACTTTGATTTGCGCCTGAAGTGTTGCTGCATAAAATAGGGAACCGGAAAGTAAACAAAAAGAGAGTAGTAGTTTTTTCATATTCTAATATATAAGGCTAAGTGCCAAAGATCGAAACAATTAATCCAATTTCCAAATGTGTAATGGAATTTGACAATTTAATCATGCTCCTGGCGCCCCTATTTATTCCTACTATCTCTTTATTAGTACTTCTCCCGGATCCAATCCAGGTAAGTTGCAACTCTTTCTTTCCGCTGAGCCGCTGCTGCTTCCTCTCTGTACATAGAAGCAACAATAGCAACCAGGATCAATCGTTGCTCGTCTAAAAGACCGATATAAAATTGTTCCGGGACCTTGGTCGGCCTGGACTTTACAGGCAAGAAAGTACCAGGCTTCAATTTTTTACTGTAAGCATTTACGCCAGGCAGTTCCAGTACATAAACAACGGATAGAAAAGAATCCACTGCGGCATTATTTTCCGACAGTTTGGCGGTAACGAGGTACTGGCTAGCCTTTATTGTTTTTGCTTTCCGGTATTGATCCGTAGTAAAAAAATCATCCAGTATATAGATTAAATCCGCTGTATTTTTTTGTGCATAAGCCGTTGCCGTATTCGGCTGGACCCGTACTGCCTTTTTATTTTTTATTTCAAAACCGGCCACAAGACTGTCCAGGCTTGTCGTAAAAGTTTGTGCATGGGATTTAAACGTCCATGAGCCTATAAAGAACAACAGTAAAAAAATGGTTCTCTTTTTCATAGTTTTCCTTAATAAAAATGTCCGTCTGGTTTAACTACCGGTGTCGCTACCTGTAATAATTCTACAAAGAGTTTACCGGCTTTAGCCACTTGCTCCATGCCGGCATGCAGGTCGCTGGTATTGCAATCGGCCAATCTCAGGATATCTTTTTTGAATTCATTAAAATTACCCACGATCTCTACACAGCCGGCCCCTCCCCAACCCATATCAGCAAGCGTTTTGGGCCCGGCATGGATCAGGAAATTACCTTTCAACTGGATAGCGCCATTGTATTCGGAATAAGTATTGTGGATCGTATAACCACGAATATAGTTCCGGGTTGCCTGTTTGGGGAAATGGTTCAGGCCAGAGACCACAAATCCTCTTGTCTTATAGGACTTCACCGGTTTTTTGGGATCGTTCCAATAAGGCATAAACCTTAAAGCCGCCCAGGACTTCACAATTCTATTTCCTTTGGCATCGGTGCCCGAAATAAATACTTTATATACCGGTACACTATAAGACTCTTCTTTTGTATCTCCGTTCAGGTCCCGGCTGGGATAAGAACTGGCCCAGTATTTTCCACCGGTAGTTTGATTACTGATGGTGATTAATACATCTCTAAATGGCATATTTTTTTCTTCGGTTTTAATAAAAATGCTACTGTAAATTTAGCTCAATTTGTTTGATTGATAAAGAGGAATATCACCCTAAAGCTTGAATAAAATGTTATTCTCAATATTGAATTATTCTCTATCAAAAGGGTTAAGCATACAGAGGAATGAAAAGTGTACAATCTGAAGCGTTGCAAAAACCGGCACCACCTATCCCCGTAAACCTTTTACCTAATTATTCAATACCCGCTCCTGACTTGATAGTAATTCTCACCTCCGACAAACCGCATTTCATCTATACAAATATTAACATCCCTAATATCGAGTATAAAATTGTGTTAGCCAATGTTATTATCAATCGGTTCCTGGCATATACACATTCTTTCTTCTGGATTGTAGTATCTGAACTTGCTGTTTGCCAAGCCCGTCGCCGGGGCCAGGGCCTAAAGTTTGCCCCTGGCACAAGCAAAAGCCTGCATCATCAACATGTGTACGCTAACCCAAACTCATCAATCTCTATATTGACATCTTTTGGTATATTCATACAATTTGTTACCTCCATATAACCTTATAGGATCCTGACTAATATACATCCCTTCTTCAGGACTGTGATACCGGAACCGGTTATACGCTAATCCAGTCTCCGGATCCAGAGTTTGTCCCCGATAGAGGTTTTGCAAAAACCAGCATCGCCGATCTGCATTCTTATGATACCGTAGCTATCCAGTTCCTGATCCCATATCAGCGCTCCTCTTCGTTATAGCCTGCTTTATTTCTTAAGATAAGGAGTTCAGGGTCATTGTAAACATAGCAAAGAAAACCGCCTCAATGAAGCGGTTTTAGTATTACATTATAATTTTCTATCAAACAATAGAAAGAGAATGCTATTTCGATTTTAATTTTTCAAATAATTTTTCAAGTTTTGATGTATCATCATACTTTTGAGTTCGATCTGTATAAGCCAGCCATTTATCTAGTAGCATTTCGAAAATCATCTCCCCGCTTTCAGTTAAATCCGTTTCATGAAGAACAATTTCATTATTAAACTCCCCACCTGGAAGAAAAGGAGATTTAGTAATTAAATCATTCTTATAACAAAAAAGAACAAAATTTTTACAACTCCTAACGATATTATCTTTATCCTTTTGTCTGATATATGAATTGACCAAAAAAGGAACATTTAAAATCTCCATCTTATTTTTTTTACTTTATTCTAATTATTTGAGTGGGAACATTTGAAACATCTACCAAATTTCCGTTAGAATCCTTAATGAAAGTTCCTCCTTTATTTCTTATTTTTCTTTCCTTTTGCATTTGCCTTGTTTTATCTGCCGTTTTACTTGTTACCTCATAAGATTTAACTGCCTTACCATTTTCATCTAAAACAATATGATCAATCCTTCTGCCAGTGCCCTTATCAGTAACTTTATTCCCATTTTTATCATATAGAATTCTTTCACTAAGCACTCTATTTTTACCATGTATATCTTCTAATACTCTACGCATTGTATCTTCACGCCTTACCCCTTCTCTTTTATTGGTTCTTTTCTTAGAGGTCATTACAAAACCTGGGCCATAGGTTTGTGTAAGTCCTAATGCATCTATCCAACTATTAGGGTCGGTTACATACGAGTAAAAACGACTTCCTCCATCCAAACCTATCGGGTCCTGACTAATATACATTCCCTCTTCAGGACTGTAATACCGGAATCGGTTATACGCCAATCCGGTCTCCGGGTCTAATGTTTGTCCCTGGTACAGGTAGTTGCAAAAACCCGCATCGCCGGTTTGCATCCTTATGCTACCGTAGCTGTCCAGTTCCCGATCCCATATCAGCTCTCCGTCCTCGTTATACCCCTGCGTAGGCGTTCCCAAATGGTCGCTTACGATGCTGTATTTCTTCTCACCCTTTATCTTGGCGGTAGGTGCAAAGCTGTCTGTTTCAAAGATCCAGGTAATCAAATCATCTGCACTGCCTTCTTTAAAATCAAACTCTTTCCACTCGTGCAGCGGTTTGTTAGCATCCCACACAAATTTAGTAATTGTTTGCTTAAATTGTTTACTTATTCTCCTGCCTAATGCATCGTATTTAAATTGTACGGTGCTGCCATCGGGCCGCAGTACTTTGCTCAGCATGCCTGCTGCATTCCACTCATAGCGCCAGGCTACCGGTGCACCTTTTTCCTGCTTGCTGATCAGAAATCCTTCTTCATCGTATTTATAGCTTGCGGTTTTGCTTTCCAGCAACCGCCCGCCTTTATCGTATTTCCGGTCTTTACGGTCCGGCGTTTCAAACAGGTTGCCTACCCTGTCCGGGTTACGCAATTGCACCTGTCCATTGTTAAAAGTTGTCTGTGCCAGGTTACCCCGTTGATCATGCTCAAAGGTAGTAATGCCGCTCTTGTTATCGGTGATCTGCCGTAATTGGTCGTTGACATCCCAAAGGTATTGGCGCTGGCGTATCGGTCGCATGCCTTTCCCTACGCTATGCTGGCGCACACGACCTATCCTGTCGCGTTGCCATTGGCTTTTCAGTCCGCCGGTGAGTTCTTTCTCAATTTCCAGCCCCAGTATATCTCTCTGTATCGTAGCTTCCCAGCCCATAGCTTCTTGCCGCACTACATCGCCCATCAGGTCAAAGGTATTATGCACCATTGCGCCCAGGCTACTGCTGGTCTGTATCGTATTCCCTACCTGGTCATAACTATAGGCCACCCAGTTTTCATTGCTGCTTTCTTTTACCACTCTGCCCATTACATCGCGCTCCATTTTCACTACAGCATGCGCATTAGTGGCTGTCTGTAACAATCCACGGTCATAGCTATACTGTTCCTCACTGCCATCATGGTATTGTACCCGTGTGATCTCGCCTGCTTCATCATAATCGTAGCGGGTAAAGCGGTCCATCGGTCTTTGGACTTCCAGTACTCTGCCCGCTGCATCTCTGCGGTATTTCCGGGTAAGCCCGTCAAAGCCGGTTTCCTTGATTACATTTCCTGCGGGATCCAGTTCAAAGAGATACCTATCACCGTCCTCATTAATGATCTGGCGTAATTGTTCTTCTGTATCATAAGCATACCTTATGGTGGCGCCTGCCTCTTCCCTGCTATTGAGTTTCCATAAACCTTTGTAGGTATAGTTTACTTCTTTTTGCCGGTCGGTATATTTTACAACATTATCTATCGCATCATACCGCAAGTCGATGATATTATTATCAAAATCGTTAATAGTGATCACTCTTCCGAGTATATCCAGACGCCGGGTTTGTAATACGTCGTTGGGATTAGTCACTTGTATACAATTACCCAGATGATCATAGCGATATTGGGAAGTCGCACCATTAGGCGCTATTATATGCCGGATATTATGTGCTATATCATAAGCTATGTCTGTGCTACCTCCCAGAGGGTCGGTAACCCTATTTAATAATAATTTTTCATTGTAGGTATACCGGGTAATTGCCGACAATGGATCTTTACGCAATACCAGATTGCCCCGCGGATCATATTCCCATAGCCACTTGCCACCACGTTTGTCCACAGCTTCGGTAGGTAACCAGGGTTGCAGAAAATTCAGGTATTCCATCTGGGTAAAGGAACCGTCTGCTTCGGTAATAGTGGCAACATTACCATAATCGTCATGCGTATAAGCAGTCGTATTACCCAAGGGATCACTGCTGCTTTCCACTTCATCATATTTATTATACACGTCTTTCCAGGATGCGCCATTCGGATCTATGGTTTCATATACGATTTTGTTACGGTGCCGGAATTGTGTAGTATGCCCTAAACTGTCGGTAGACAGCGTTTCCCCTTCCTGGTAACGCAGCTTGTAATGTAATAAATTCCCATCTCCCCAGGTTTCAATGCACTTTGCCCCGGTATGCTCGCCATCATACACAAAATACCATTTATGGCCATTGCGCCAGGTCTCTTTTTTTAGCAGATGGTTTTCGTAATAATATTGCATTTCCTGGCCCATAGCATCGGCATGAATAATGAGATTACCTTGTTCGTCGTAACGGTAGCGGGCAATATCAAAAGTTTCCTGTGGCCGGTCCGGGTGTGGCGCTTTAACTGTTGTAATCCGTCCTTTCGCATCACTGATGATCTCCAGGCAACGCCCGGCGGTATCTATAATTTGTTTTAAAATACCATCTGAAGTATAATGAAGATCTATGTATGGATACGCTGCACTGGTAATCCGAGAAAGCATGATCGCAGCAGCTTTAGCACTTAATGGCCGGTTATTAAAATGATAGATCAGCCCATCATCGCTTTTTATGTAATAATACCCCTGCTCATGCAGGCACAGCCACAATTTGGCGGAGCGATTAAAGCGCGCCATCTGTCCGGGCAATAAAGGAATCCGGTCAAAGCCTACAAGTCGTCCATCTGAAAGCCTTACTTCAGCATACCGCTCTTCCTCTTTTAGATACAAGGCCATGTCATAACTATGATGCCAGCCATGGCCCAGAGGTCCTTCATAATCACTATTGCTGTACCAAACTCGCTCCCAGTTTAAAGGAATCGTTCCGGCTATGTTAAAGTCTTCATTATCGGTAAACAATTCACCGGTAGCTACATCTACGGGGTGTCCCACATACTTCTTGATGGCTTTATTAACCGCATTGTAGATGCCCCGGGTCGGTTTACGATTGAATAACCTGTTGTTCAGGTTGTGCATACCTCTCGAAGTACGGGTACAAGGTCTTGGTCCTGCTTTTTTGTTTGTGGCTGCACTTGCGGCCCGGCCTCTCCTTAGTTTAGAGAAGGCTGCCTTAAATAATAACTTAGGCGCTTCCAGCGGATTGATAGGGCTGGGTATCGGGTTTGTAATCACCGGTTTTACCCATGGGATCGGGACAATTACCCCTGAAGGAACATATAATCTTGCCCGAAACTTTTTCTTGGAGCCATCGGCATTTTTATTGGGTTTGATATTATGTATGGAGAAGATACCTACGTCCCAGCAGTCGTTGTGCAAATGTATGGGAGAGCCCGTTATCGGAGATCCATCAGCAACGACAAAGAAACTACCTAAAAGTGCATGACCATGATTTTTTTCAACCATGCGGGAGAAGACCGGATGGAACGATGGCCCAATAGGAAAGTGCGGAATGCTCTTACTGGGCGTACCGGCTACGGTACGCGGCAGGTATCCGCCGAATTTAACGGTAGCCCCCAGTATCCCGATGGCAATTGATGCCACCTGGTGCATGACGGCTTTAGTTCTTTGCTGGTTGGACTTTTCAATGGTTGCACTATCGGAATTTTCATCTACAGGTGGGGCAACATCCGGGGTAGGCAGCAGGGTCGCCAACGCACAGGCAATAAAATCTTTTGCTTTAAAGGAAATACCAATATAGGGGTGCGGAATCGGTATGGGTGCAGGCGCAGGCGGCACCACGATCATATGCACATCAATACCTAAAACCGGGTCGGTTTGTTTACAGACCGGCAATATTGCCTGTCCTTTAATACCCGCAAGCTTTTCCATAATGGGCATCATAACCGCGCTGCTCAACTGGTCGCCCGCTCCTGCCAATGCGCCCAATCCGGCTAATGCCCCTTCTGCCCCGGAAACTGCCAGTGAGGTATTTTTCTGTGCGGTAGTCGCATCTTTATTATTATTGATATTGTTTTGCTTCTCAATAATACTATTCATGCTCTGTGTTGTATCATTCACAGAGGTCTTTACATTATCCTGCACTTTATCGGTAAAGCCTTTATTGTTATTATTGGCTGATTCATTCATAGTGTATTGATTTTAGCAGGTACTTTATTTAAATAAATATACCCAGGCCAGGCCGATGCCTATAAATAAAAGTGAAAGTAACACATACAATATTTGTGCGGTTCTGAAGCCGAAGGTCTCCGCGACCCAGGCTATATTAAATAAGCCTTCTCCTCCTTCAAATAACCAACCCCAGCGTCTTATAGATCCATATAAAAAAAACACCCCGAAAAACACCAGTATCCAGCCGTAGCTATTCGGATTTTGCTGAAAATAGTCTGCCAATTGATCAATATAACTTTTGTCGTTTGCTTGCTCTGCCATAGTCTGTAAATATTTTCTATTATTGTAAGGCTGCTGTTGTGCCTGCTTTTTCAATTACTTCATTCCAGTTGGTACCGAAATGAGGTATTAGGATAGCATCAATCTGCTCCCAGCTTACCTGCTTTTCATAATCAATTTTAAAGAAATCTTTTACCAGCAATGCATAGCTCGATGCTTCTGCCATTGCCTGGTTGATTTTTTCCCCGAGCAGAAAGCCTTTGATCAGGGCTGTTTTCCTGCTTTCCGGGTCACTATTCTTTTTTGCACAGTAGGCAACCATTCTTAAGGCTTCTATCTGTAAAATATAATCCTCACACCGCTCATAGTATTTATCTGCTTCCTGGAATTCCCTGGTAGCTGCGTAGTAATCTTTTTGCTGCTGCCGGAGACTTCCGATCAGCATATAAGCCTGGCCAATATGCCGGAATACAATTTCATCGGTCAGTTTACCGGTAGCGGAAACGATGGCCTCCAGCGATTTTTCCGCATGGGTCAGGGCTTTTTTAAAGTCTTTATTACCAATCTCATGATTAGACAATGTAAAGTAGACCGCCATTATTTGCGGATACCAATAAGCATTAATCAAAGCCTGTACTTCTGCTATTTGCAAACAAATCCGGGCCTGTTCCTGCACTACTTTGTTTTCCCGCTTCGCTACAGCATTTGCCATTTTCATAAAATGAAAACGATACCGGGTTTCCGGAGCACCGGGATCTCCCATCGCGGCTATTTGTTCCATAGCTTTAGGCAGGTCGAAATTGGCCTGTATCAATTTTGATTTGCCGGGAAAGGTGGTCAATTGTACCTCGAACCTCGGGTGCTCATAAGTGTCTGCAAGCAGGATACATAGTTTTGGGTGAAAGTTCAGGGGTAATATGCCGTACAGCCATTTATTGATGGCCTCGTCCTGCGTGGAATTGAAGAATAATATCAGCACCAGTTTCTGATCTTCTTCTAATTCAAGAGAAGTACAAAAGCGGTTCATATTTTCTACAAAATATTTTGAATCCTGTTTATCATCCCCGGTTACCGTTACCGGCTGCCAATCTATTGTAAAGTCTTCAATACCTTCCTGTTTCTCCGAATTATTCCATAAATAAATTGTATGCTGCAATTCCTCGATTAGCTCTTTACTATAAGTTGCGACTGTATTAAAAGGAGAATGAAACTGGATTGCAATATCCCCTATGTCATTATCTATGCCCAGCATATAATCAAAGAATGCTTCTGTCATTTCCCAGTCTGCTTCGGTGCTGCGGATGACAAAAAGCTTTTTATCTAAAACAATGTAGCTACTGTTCCAGTCTTCTTCAAAATGTTCTATCCTCTGTTGTATGGGATTGGTTTGCATCCGGATCTCAAATATTTTTAGTTTAGCTTTACTATCGCACCATCGACAACGGTCATTCCCATAGCGGTAATGGTTGTTTTACTATTGCCCTGTACGGTTGCTGTATTATCTCCTACTACCGTTGAGTCAACACCGGACAGGGTTGCTTTATTTCCGCCGGACAACAGGTTTAGCGTCGCAGAACCACTACTCTCTGTAATACTGGTCTTACCATCGACCGCCACCACATCGCCACTTGTGGTAATATTTACCCCGGAGATGTCAATCGTACCATCACTTTTAAGGGTTATACTGGCACTGCCGCAGTTCAGAGATATGGTACTTGCCGCGGTCACAGAAATATTGCCGGCACCATCGAGCGTTACTACTTCCTGTCCTTTATCTTTAAGCGTAAGGCTTCCGGCAGCATCATCGAACGTGATACTAACATTGGATTTGGTAATGATAGTTTTTGTATTGTTGCCGGCACCGCCACCGGAGCCCGTTTTGCCGGTAAACATTGCGTGCATCACATAAGGCATATCAGGATGATTGTGAACAAAGCCCACCATTACCTGGTCGTTTACCTCGGGAATAAATACAAGCCCCCTGTTTTTGGAAACGGCATCACTACTGCCGGCATCAATGGTAGCCACCCGGATAAACTCACTTTTACTTTCGCCGCTCTGCCAGTTAAACTGCACCTGTACGCGGCCCTGGTTATCAGGATCGGTATTAGACATTACCGTAGCTACCTGCGGCTGTGCAACAGGTAAGATAAAACGTGGCTTTGGCATAAAGCCGGTTTGGGTACCAATAGCTACAAAGTGCCCGGAATAATGGCCGATTGTATCTACGGAATGGTTTACCTCGATCACCATCAGCTCAGTAAAGTGGGTGCTGTCTTTAGCGCCGGCTTTACGCATTTCCATCTGTATAATACAGCCGGGATATAGTAAAGGCACAGTGGTACGCCCGGAAGTGGTAAATACATTAACGGCCCGGGAGCCGGTAGCGCTTTTTTGAGCGATTTCAATATCTTTATTCGTTTGTGCATTTAAAGGTGCGACTTGTAAAGCGGGGTTGGCAAAGACATTTTCAGAAATGCTTAATGCTTCCTTAGCCAAAGCAGCACTGTGGTTAACGGTGCTTTTCCCTGTAGTCAAATGCTCATCCGTTTTACTGTTATAGCCATAAAGCATGGGGGCAACATGCATTATTTGCATACTTACATCTATTTCTTCCACATCTCTGCCAAAAACCAGTTTGATCGGCTGCTCGCCATCAGGCAGTTTACCGAAATGCAGTACTTTCCCATCATAAAAAAACTGTTCGCCATAAGCTTCTGCGGTACGCGCCAGGAAGTTATAGTGAGTTTCATCATACTGACAAGTATAGGTCAGGTCGCCATACTGCGGATCTACGCGCATATCATAATTACCCATACCCTCTTTCATTACCGACTGTGCGATACTGCTCAGACTGGCCGGGCTGGTACCCCCAAAGCTTTGGATATGGCGGGCTCCGTCCAGTAATACGGTGGGGCTGCTGCCCTGGATAACAATGTTGCCATGATTACCGAACTCCCGGTCTAAACCTACTTTTGTCACCACACCTATAAAATCACGTTCGGGACTACCGGTAATATTCCGGTACAGCATGGTAACCGTAATTCGTTTACCCAGCATTTTCTGGACCGTTTCCAGATTATGATCCTGGATGGCTCCCAGGCCATCATGCGCTAAAACAAGTGTAAAATGATGGTGCTCCGTGGCACTTTGCGAGAGCTGGAACTGCTTATAATGGCTGACGATCTGGCCATCTATCACGATCTTTAATTGGGTAAGGTGCGAAACACCTAACATTCCTGAGGCCATAGCCACGAAGCTTTGGGCCATAGAAGGCATTTGTGCTACCGCTGGAGCCACAAAGTCGCCGCCGGTAACTCCTGCTGCTGCAGTTGATGGGGCAAAAGTTCCTGAAGTACCGGGGTTAGGCATAGCGCTACTGCTACCCAGAGCTCCGGACATTTGCTGTGCCGTACTGGCGTAAGCGGCTGCCTGTTTTGCTTTATCGGTTGCTTCTGATGCTTTTTCTCCGGCGGCAGAGGCAGTGGCATCTACAGCCTGGTTGGCAGCAGCTGTTGCCAGTTGCGTGCCGCCCTGCTCCAGCGCACTTTTGGCATCTGGAGTAGTATCGGAAGGGATATTTTTATCACTATTCTGAAACATAAGCTTTAGTTTTTCTTAATGAGTATTTTCTTACGCAATTATTTAAACGGGAACAGGCTGATTAAATCAATGCTGTAGCCGGTATATAGTCTGCTTACTTAATCACTGAATCAATAACAAACAGGGAATGCACTGTTCAACAGTACATTCCCTGAAACCTCATTTTGGCGGCCCTAAAAGACCTTTTGTATCATACTTATATGCCCCGCTTACAGCAGGCCGGGCCTCAAAGGCCGCGACCGGCATTGGTTGACAAGCAAAAGTCATCAGGACCTCTACCCTATTTTGAAAGGTAAATTGATCCATTTTTACGCCAATACAATAGCTATCGCCTGCTTTACCAAGCGATTTAAGCGATAAAAGCATTATAAAAGTTATTCTAATCATAGTCGTTCAATCCGGTTTTAGTTTTACGAATGCGCTAATTAGAAAACAAAAAAAGTCTGTTTATACAAACAAGAATATAAATGGATTTTTATGCCACAAACGGCATCAGCTGTTTTTGCTTAAGCCGGCCAGAAACCATTATACGCTGCATTTCCATAGACAATTTCTTCTGCACTCACTACAAATGTTATATACATAGAATGGCTATCTATTGCGTCAAACTCAAGTTCATGATCGATCACATAACCATTTTCCCACTCCAGGTTAATCAAAGTACCTTCTTCATGTGATTTATTAAACGTGATACTGCCTTTTGTAGGTTTGTATTTACCGTTCAATAAACTTTCCAGGATGTCTGTATTATCCGTCGCTTCGATCGTAATCCGGATCATTGCGTTAGAAGGATCGGAAGCTACCCGCCCGGATACATCTACAGACCTTCCTACTCTGTAATTCAATTTTAAAATCTTAGCAGCTTCGCCACCATTAAACTTCAATATGGCTCTCGCATTATTCTCTGCCATTTTTTACAATTAGACTGTTAAACAAAAAATCAAGGGATTTCACCTTGTAAGGGATACCTACAAAGATAATTTTTGACTTAGGTTAAGCCAAACAAAAGGGATTAAAATCGGGAAATTGTAGTAATTCTACTATATAATTTTAAATAATATACAACTAGCTGATAATGCAGAAAATTGAGCAACAAAAATGGGTATATAAATTTCAAAAAATTACGCTGCCAGTCCCAACAAATCGATTGGTTTAACGGTTAGCAGTTGCAGGAGCATTAAGACATAGCTTAAGTGCATCAGCCTTTTGCAGAATGCCTATATTGTATTTCAACAGTTCCGGTTGTTCCGGATCATTCGTTATATCCTGCAATTTTCCTGTAGCGGGAAAAAATTCCAACCAGCCAACAGTACGTTCTGCCATACGTTCTTTAACAGGATCTTCTGATACATTATTGATGACATAAAGTTCTATGGGGATCTTTTCCCGGCTTATATCAACGGCCCTGGCCTGTACGCCTTTAAAATGGCGCAATGCAGCCACATTACTTGATTGAACCAGCTCTGTGATAAAGGCTTCACAAGTAGGGTACGCTTTCTTTTCCGGCGATCCGGATGGCGGTAGCTCCATCACCGGTTCCGGCGCACTATTCCTTGCCACTTCCGGCACCGTAGCTGTTTTTTCTTCGGTCTCTATAAGTTCCGGTTTGCCGGTAGCACCATTACAGGACATTAATATGAGTAGCACCCAAAAGATGATTGCCTGAAATTTCCGATTGAGTAATTGATGCATAGTGTTGATTGGTTTGCCCGCAAATAGTATTAAATAACGAATCCTAAATTACTTCTTTTCAAGTTCATATGTTTCGCGTACACCTACGATTTCTTCCATTAGAGTACCCGAAAGCTTATACTTGTTTTTGTCCCGGAGCAGGGTTAAGACCTGCTTATCATTATCCCGGGCGACAAGCCTTACTTTTTGAGTATCTGCAAATACTATTTTCAGCTCTTTGACCACGTTTTCATTATAACTATCTAAGTAAAATTTTACCGATTCTTTATCGACATCGAGCTTGATACTTCCCCATGCCCGGGGATCTGCCGACTCTTCTTTTAATCGCAAAAACGAACCGCTGTAAGCTCCCTGCCAGTCTTTACTTATCACGGCTTGCTTGGAAGCGGTTCCATTTGCATTACTATCTTTTAATAATTTGATATCTTCTGCGACCGCATCAAAACTTACCCTATCTGCTTCGGCTGCTTTAGTAAGTTTGGATACTTTATCTGAAGTGCGGTAAAATTCCCGGGTTTGTTCATTAAAAGCAAAAGTTCCTTTATTAAAATCTGTAGCCTCGTAGTTCCCTAAATAGCGGATTGCGTTTTGCTCAAAATAATACACAAAGTAGCTGGCAAATTCTTCCGTAAAGCCCGGGAATAATACATAGCCCTTTGTAATATCATTATCCTTCAAAAGCAAGTGTATGTCCTTTTCTGCATCCGCGAAGGACAGATCATAATAGAAATTCATTTTTAACGGCTGCCAATCCTTGCCGGCATCCCCCATAGCGATATAAGCCCGGTCCGAGATATACCTTATTTTTAAAACAAGAGCCTGATAAGACAGATCCAGTTTTTGCACCTGGCTCGCGGTCTTATAATCTGAACGCTTCTGCAGGCCTGGAACTTCTGTATAAATAACCTCATTCTGCTGCGTTCCTGCAGCCGCAACACTTTCGGTTTCTTTTGCCAAAGGTGCCGAAGTCGTGTTGTTGCAGGAAAGCAAAGCCGTTAAAAATAGCAGGCTATAAAAAATATGCTTCATGTCTATCCAGTTTTAAGTTAAGTCCGTTGCACTCAGTTTATCTGATCCATCCACCTCATCAATTTTACCCCGGTCCTTTTCGGTTTCCTGGGCTGTTCTTTCTGCCTCGCTCTGGTCATCGTAATATTTATAGTCTACAAAGTAGGCAGGGTTCATCCGGTAATTAGTCCCTACGCCCATATTATAGCTACAGAATATTTCAAAGTGCAGGTGCGGCGCATGTGTTCCGCCGGTTACACCAGAGCGGCCTGTTTTTCCTAATTTAGCGCCGGCGCTTACTTCTTGGTCTAAAGTAAATTCGTTTACCGAATCCAGGTGGGCATAGAACAAATAGATGTCGCCAGTATCGTCCCAGTTGGTACCACTTGTCATTTCACGGGTCGTTTTATGGGTATACTCCCGCTTACGCGCCATGAACGCTTTTGGATCTTTCACTTTTATGGTAACGGTATTGCCATAGCCGGAATGCCAGCGCCTGTTGTGCACCGTACCGTCCACACAAGCATAGATATCAGTTCCTGTTGTAGCAAATAAGTCCAGGCCGGTATGTTTCCGGCTCACTTCCTGCCGGATATCATCGCCGAACAGGCCCCATATTTTTGATGTACCATCTATATTACCGTTCTGGTAATAGTTGGTGCTCATAGGATTGTCTACCGGGTCATGCCAGTCACCGACCTTAGCGTCGCCACCGCAATTACATTTTATATCAAATTCTTTTAAGAAGCCTTTTTTAATGTGCAGGTTCGAAGTCCCCTCCAACTCTTCTTTATAGAAAGTTTCATAGTGCTCCAACACTTCTTTCATCGGTGTTGCCGGCTGGAGTTTTCCTTTAAATTTATAACGGCTGTTATCACCTACATGTGGCAAGCTGGCCCACTCAGCACTTCCGATCTGGCGGGTAGCCGCTTCTATTTTACCGGCAGTGATCAGCTCCAGAATACCGGAACGTTTGTGTTTAAAAATAACAATGCAGACTTTATCCTGGGATTCCGCCTGGTAATCCGGGATGGAATACTTTTTGATATAGTCATGCGCTTCTTCATAAACGCCGGCCTTAGCATTATTTTCATCCAGTTTTTCGCCATTCAGCCACCACCAGGTATAACGCATCACCTGGTAGGCACCAGCTGCTGTTGATCCGCCATAATTTGTTTCCGGGTGTTTGCTTAAGTCCGTGATCGTATTGCCGCCAAAAGCCATAGAATAGCCTCTTTGCGGGTCAATTTTATCGCCGTTTTTATTGAGTTCTCCGGTACCTTCACCTACCCTGAGCATACGCATGTAGGCTTTTATGCGTTCTTCACAAACACATTTATTCCCAATCTGGAAATAAGCCCCATCCTTTTTCAGGAACTCTTTATCATGCTGCTTTTCGCCCTGGGCCTGTACCCTTAAGTAAAGTAATTCAGGGATCTTTTTATAGAGTTTAAAGGTAATTTGCTCGCCTTTACCGTATGTCTTTACTTGTAAAACATCTTCAATATCTTTTGCATAAGCTACCTTACCCGTTTCTATTTTCGGGTTACCTTTCAGGCCATCTTTTGCATTGGCCAGAATAATACCGGCTAAGCGGCTCTTATTCTCCGCGCTGATAGGCGTTCCGGCTTCATTGTTGAAGGTGTAATTATAGGTACCGTCTTCTTTACCTTTCGTGGTTTTGGCTACCCATTGTTTCAGTTCTTCATCATCTTTAGGCCGGAGCTGTACCGGAATTTTCACCATACCCTCTTGTATGGTGCCGGTAAAAGTGGTTTTCTCGGTACCGGTAATTACGGCTTTAGGATCATCCATCTGTTGCTCGGTAATCTCAAAGATGGGCAAAACCGCATCTGCCGCGCCTTTAAGCAGGCCGTCTTTTTCTTTTATGGTAATGGTTGCCTGTTTGCCGTCCAGCAAATAGCCGGTAGCCACCAGGTACACTTTATCTTCCAGTGGTGCGCTTGGTATTCTTTTGAATTCAGGGCCGAGTTTAAAGGTCTGGAACGTTACCTTATCGCCGTTATTATAAACATCTTTTGTAAGCGCCTGTATAATGGCCGCTTCTGTGGTGTACTCTTTTTTGGCAGCCAAAGCCTTTACCTCGTCTTTATTCAGGATAATACCGGCGATTCTTTTCTTCTCTGCATCGGTACCGGTTTTATTGCCATTACTTTTAATGCCATACTCCAAAGTTGCTGCTGCTTCACCGGTTTGTTTCGTATATTCTTTCCTGGCAAAATAAGCGTCGGTGATGCCTTCCACTTTTTCTTCTTCTACGGTTGTCGTACTTTTTCCACCGGCTACAGGTGCGGGGTCTGCGCCTACACCAGAAGCAGGAATGGTAGCCTGCTGTTGTACCGGTGCCGGGGTCGATGCAGGAGCCTGAGGGGTAGCCGCAGGGGTTGTTGGCGTAGTAGCCTGTGGCACCGGCGTTTGTGGCGCAGGTGTCTGTGTTTGTGGTGCCGGAGCCTGCGGGCGTGTTGCCGGCACAGGGGGATTTTGTCCACCCGCCGGGGTTTGCGGTGCAGGAGCCGGTTGCGCCGGCAAGCGATCTTGCTTTGGCGCCGCACCTCCAGGCTGTGCGGTTGTATTACGTTCAATAGGTACCACCTCATCCGTTACATTCTGCTGATGCGAATATTTAGTACCCGCGCCGTAACCTTTTACTAACAGGTAGTATTCGTGCGTCGAGCCTTCAAACAAGCTTCTATTAGCCTTGATGGCCCAGGCGGCATCCAGGACGAAACTGAAAGTGACAATACCGCTTGTTTCGGTTACTTTATAGGCTTTATCTGTCCCCCAGATATTTTCATTATCGGTAGAACTGTGACCGGTACTGGATATCGTATCGCGCTCCCAAAGGCCTACACTCAGGGTTTCGCCCAGCATATTCACGGTTTCGATCTCCACCTTAATGGTCTGCCCATACTTAGGCGGCTTGCTAAAAGGCTTACCGTTGCGATCCAGTATGCTAATTCGTTTGATACTGCGCTCACCGGGAACCGGCATCACGATCATACCCGGAGGCTCTTTGATCTCGGGATTATTGATAAATGCTTCCACCAGGAGTTTCTTACCATACCATTGCTGGGGAAATTTATAAGATACACGGCGTCCTCTTTTCACTTCACCGCGCAGTTCCCGCCAACGACCACTTTCCTCCTGGGTGAAGAGTTTCCATTTGATATCCTGGTCACTATTAAGTACCGTGCCGGGATAGAATGAAGCTACTTCATAAAAATACTCCTGGTCGATCCTCGGTAACTTTTCTCCGCGTATAGCTGCAATACCTTTCATAAAGCCTGTAATATTTTTGTTAATCGTACTCTTGTGTATCGTCTGTACGTTGTTTATAGTCTTCCATATCCACCAGTGGATTTACCTGTTCCATGGTTGTGTTGTCGGCCTGTTGCACATTTTGCTTGCTCAACTCCGGGCGCTGGCCATGATCTTTTACCGTGATCTTGCCACCTACTGTACATTTCAGCTCTGATATTTCAGTAAGGCAGGTATTGCCCATTACTTTAACCAGTTCATAGGTTTTCTGCCAGGTACCTGCAGGTGCATAAGCACAAGGCAGATAGCCTCCTGAGCTGGGCTTTAATTTACATTTACCAAAGCTAGGGCCTGAAGGTTGAAACTGTAAATCTTTATGGGTAACCGCCAGGTTGTCTGCACTACCGGACTCATCGTTCCAGTAATGCTTCTGGTGGGTACTTACTTTAAATTGGGGAAACTGGTCTCCCTGGTCACAACAGGCTTTTCCTTTTTGAATCACCAGGTGTTTACCCGTATGTTCTGATGAAGATGCTGCCATATGTTTCGTTTTTAGATGATATAATGATAATGTCTGTAACTATACTAGATACTTTTATTTCGCTCGTTCTTGCAGTTCTATAGCCGTTTCATGCTGCCGGTATTTATGGTACACCTGAGTACGGATGCTCGCAGCGTGTATGCTACTATCTTCCTGGTCTAATAAATATTTGCCTTCATAATAAAGTCCCTGCTCATTTCCTGTATTATCGTTTATGGTTTGCACAAGTGGTATGCTATCGGTATAGTCTGTCATAGCTACTACTTGTTGTATCCGTATCGGCGGCAATGCCGTTGATAGCTGCAATGAGAAGAACGAAAGCCCTTTATCAAATGGCACCCTTAGAGGGGCAAAGTAAGTCCTGATAAAAGGGTCTTGCCTCATTCTCCGGTTGACTAAATGTGGTTGTTGCAGCACATAAGCCAGGTCTTCAATATAAGCCGCAGCATAAGCATCAGGAAAGGCGTCGCATAAAGCCGCCTGTATCTCCGCCCATTTTTCTAACACACTCTTAGCTACAGCAATTTCCTGTAATACCCCTTTATCATCTATCGTAATCAGCAAGGGGTTGATCGCTTCGCTACAGGCCTTTACCAACTGACCCATTTTGCTTGTCTTGTCAAAATGATAGTTGCTCCTAAACCAATTCAGCTGACTATAGTCATAGCCGGATTTACGCAATTGCAATCGGGCTTCATAGTGAAAACTCCCGGTCTCTGATCCATCAATGCGGTTCGTCACTTTCACCTGATAATTCCGGTTGGCCAGATTGGCTTTCCATACCAGGTTGGGGTTGGCTTTAGGTAAGCGAAAAGGTGCATCTCTAAGCGCATTATAATCTTCAATTTCCGTCAATTTAGGCAGGAGTACCCGTTTACCTGGTTCCAGCTCTTCTGTAATCAAATCTGAGGGCAGACACTGTGCATTATTATATTCTTTAAGATATACAGGATTTTCAAGGCCTATCTCTGTAGCCAGGCCGGCCAGTGTATCTCCGTTTTTGATATAATGAAACATAGTAAGCGCTTTAAATCGTCAATAGTCCAAGGTATTCCTAACAATAAAAATTATCTATACAAAAAGTTCCGGGTTATTTATTCCCATTTCCTTTATCGTCATAGTATTCCACTTTAATAAATTCTAATTCATGATCACTAAACTGCGCAACATTTAAGGTAGCCGTTCCACAAAGCGGCCTGGTTTTATTATTCCAATACTCTCCATCTGTTTCATCTGTATTTCCCCATTCATTAATCCCATCCAGGTTATTATCACGGAACGAAAAAATTTCAAAACTTTTCGCCGCCCTGTTTTTATTTAATTCTTTTAGCGACATTCCAGGTGCTATAATCGCTCCATCTATCAAAATAGCTTTTGAGTATGTGGTATAAGGATAAAGATATTTATCGGGTCCTTCGATTCCACCTATTTTCGCATTGTCTCTAAACTCTTGTTCCAATTCTTTTGTAAGTGCTTCCGGATTACCTTTTCTATATTCATCAATTAAAGATTCTGCCGACATTCTGTTATGAGCAAATTTTAATTTCCCTTTTTGGCCAGCAGGACTTTCCAGGTTAGAAAAAAAGATATACAACTGATCATGTTTTCGCACTTCATAATCGGGGCTATAAGGATCATCCTGGGTAGTCGCTTTATTTTCAATGATCACACCGAGATTATCCCAGATAAAAACGGCTTCAAATATTTTTCTTGTAGGCTTACCAAAAAGCTTTTCCCATTCTTCTATAGGTTTGCCGAATGGGAGGGGTTTGTCATTGTAAGTTCCCCCACAATCTGTCAATGAAAATTCTACAGCAGATCCATCTGCTTGCTGGGCTTTGTTTTCGGTGCAAGACATAAGTATAAAAAGAATAACAAAAGTGAATATAGTCCTGGTTTTCATTTTATTTAAAATACTTTAATAATTCATCGATTTTCTCTTTACCAATTGAAATTTTTCTTTTCGCCGAATCATGGGCATGGGTTACCGGTGTCGGAAAATACAATTTTTCAAGAAAGCCTTTATCTGCAGATACTCTTTTCGTCCACTTCTCAACTTCCGGTTCCATCCATGTTACACTTCTGGGATGCCGGGAATAGGTATTTAAAACATGGGCAATAATATGATCTCCATTAGGATCGCTTGTTCTTCCTTCCCAAATATCTTTTATACGCCTTCCGACATCAGCAACGGCGATCTCTGCCAGTGTAGCCGCGAGCCCATTGAGTGGGTGGTTCACGGTGTCTTTTGCGATTTGAGTATGGGTAGGATTTTCTCCGTAATTTTTATTGGTCACATGCGTTTGCCCCTCCTTTATATCATCATCAACCGATTCAATCAAAATATTAAATATGATATTGGTAAAATTCATCATCACCTCTCCGAGAAAATGAGATGTTTTATCAAAAAGCCGGAGAATAAAACCTAAAGGGTCTTTTCTGCGTTTTAGTGCCAATACATAATCGGAAAGGTCCAGTAATTTTTTATAATATTCAAAAAGATCTACTGCATCCATTCCCAGGTAAGTTTCATTGTTCTTGGTAGGATCTTCTTTTTGTCCGTCTGCCAAGTCTTTTAAAACAGTAAAAATGGTCTGCTCCCCAAAAGTACGCTCACCGGGATTACGCAATTCATATTCTGTAAACCCGATTGGCAAGAGCATATCGGCCATTTTAGGCACCACACTCGCCACCGTATCATCTAATAAGAACTTACCCGTAACGACAGGAATCTCTTTATAATCCGTTCCTTGCTTGCCTTCGACCCAAGGGTAAACTCTCTTTAAATGGGCAAACTGAGGATTGGTATGACCAAGTTTACAGAGTGATAACTCAACAAAATTAGTATGTGAAAAATAATCTTCAAGAACATGGAAAGCCCCGCCTAGATGTCTAAAGCCATCGGTTGTTTTTCCATGTTGTACTGCAAGCCTAAGCTCGTTAACCATATAAGTGTCCGAAGATGGCCTTAATGGATCTGCCTTGACAAATTCTTTAACACCCAATTTCCTTTGCGCATCCTCATTATCTCTGTATATATAATACTTTTGACCATAATTATTGGTGAGGAAGCAGTCAGATGTTTCTCCAGCATAGAAATCCCATTCTTCAAAACCGCCGGGCACTTCTCTTTTAAACATGACTTCCCCGATCCGGTCATCAGTCAGGTCTTTAGGGTTGTCGATATGCTCTTCAGGGCGGTAGATCCCCAGGATATCTTTGGTCATCTGACCATAAGTGTTCCGGAAAATCTCCAGGTGTTTTACATAGTTTTGCGTTTTGAGCGTGTCTCCGCCCATCGTGTAGACGAACTCTTTAGTGGCAAATAATTCAATAAGTTCTACCCAACCCTCATGGGAAAACTTGGCGGTATTCCCGGCCAAGAGGCGATTTAACCTGGTCGGATTATTCTTGTTATTTTCTTCAAGCCTGGATCTTACTTCCCTTGTAAACCGGATGGTCATGGGTACTAAAACCTGGGAGACATCTCTTAACCAGTTGCCATAATAAATTTTAAGCACCTCGGCCTTACTGAAAATCCTGGTTTGCTCCAATGCATTCATTTCAATGCCTCCATGAGCGCCATTACCGAATCCAAATCCAAAATTTTCGATATCGGGCGCTGAAGGGTCGCCATCGTACCATTGATGCTGATCGACAAATTTCGTCAGGTCTTGGCTTTCTTTGGAAATATCCAATATCAAATTGCCGGAATATTCAGGTGTTTCTGTTTCTGCAAAATCGATTTGAGGGGTATTGGCAAAGTCTACGGCTAAAAAATAATAGGCAAATTTTGCCCCCTCGTCTATTATGTCTGTATCTTTTTTCTCCACGGAAGCATAATCGGTACGTAGAAGATTATCAATATGATGACCATATTCTTCTACTAATGCTGCCAGCAGTTCGGCTTTAACCTCATTATCGCTGATCGCTTTTTTGAGAAAATCTTTGCTCACTAAAATCTTCCGCTCCTTGTTACTATAATTTGCTTTAAAATTTTTAACCGGCCCTTCAGTGACAATGATTTCAGGGGCTTCAATTGCTTTATCACTTAAATCTTTATACAGTTTACCCAATGCCTCTACTTCTATGTCATTGCCAAAAATTTGTAATAACAAAAGCACAAAGGTCATTTCAGATAGTTCCTTGGCTGTTTTGAGCATTTGCTCATGCGCAAACAGACTTTTAAGCTTATACTCGGTAGGTTCATAAACCAGGTCGGGAAATTCAGGGCTGTCATAAACGACTCCGGAAGCTTCTCCTTTTTGCAATACTTTTTGTAAGGCTGAATTGGTAATAGAGCCCCTCGAATAGATATAGTAATCGTTATGAACAACTTTAGTAAGCTTACCTTTTACAATTCTAGTCCTGCTCATAAAATGGTTTAAAAATTATTACTTTTTTTCTCCACTATTATTTTTAACCGTATTCTTTGCATTCTGATGCATACTTCCCTGCAAGGCATGTTGCTCTACCTCCGCAGCATATTCTTTACGTTCCTTTTTTGTTTCGCTATGCACATCGCCATCAATCATCTCCACCAATTTACCGGTAATAAACATATTGGTATCGCCCATTACCGTAGTTGTTTTCATCATACCCACACTCTGGGTATTGTTCATACCGATCGCCTGTGAGTTGTTTTGCCCCACATTAGTCGTCATATTCTCCCCTACGTTGATGAACATATTCTTGCAGTTCAGGGTCATCGTTTCCGGGGCGGTAATGGTAATGTTGCTACCCGTGGTATCCAGGTGGATTTCATTGCCGCTCTTATCGGTGATCACAATGCTTTCGTCTTCGGTAAAGATGATGCGGTGACCACTACGCGTCTGTATAGATTTAACCCTATTGTCAGTATTACCTCCCAAACCGGTGCCGCCATGGAAGATACCTCCCATTACAAATGGCCGGTCGGGGTGCTGGTGCACAAAGCCTACCATTACCTGATCTCCGGTTTCCGGTATAAATACATGGCCCCGGTTCTGGTTAACGCGGTCAGTACCACCGGCATCAGGCATTACGACGCGGATCCATTCGCTTTGCTCATCGCCCTGCTGCCAGTCCATTTTTACCTGTACCCTGCCCTGGCCCATAGGATCGGCATTGGACAAGACTTCTGCGACCTGCGCATCAGCTTTGGGTAAGGTATATTCCTGGCGCGGCAGAAAGCCCGTATCGGCCCCTACGGCTTCAAAACTACCTTTATAATTACCGAGGATATCTACTTCATGACTCACCGAAGTGATCATTAATTTGGTAAAGAAGCTGGTATCCCTGCTCTCTGCCTGCAGCATATCCATTTCCACCACGCAACCGGGATAAAGGAAAGGAACGGTAGTCGTACCGCTGGTGGTAAACACTTCTACAGAACGGCTACCCGCAAGGTGTTGCTGGGCAGTAGCAATGTCTTTATGGGTATGTGCTTTTATAGGTGCGATCTTTAATGAAGGTGCTTTAAAAACAGAAGAGCGCTCGTAAGCCTGTTTCCCGAGTGAGGACACATGCTCCACATGACTCTTACCACTGCTGAGTTTTTCGTGCTGGCTACTGTTGTAACCGTAATATTCCGAATTCACATGCAGCACTTTCATCGCTACTTTTATATTATCTACTTCGCGCCCAAAGGCAAGCCTTACCGGCTGATCAGTTGAAGGTAATTTACCAAAATGAAGGGTGTTCCCATCATAGAAAAACTCTTCACCATAGCAATCGGCCAGGCGCCTCATATAGTTGTAATGGGTTTCTTCGTACTGGCAACTATACGATAAATTAGCATTATTACCGCAGTCGATCTGATACTTATAGGTACCATTATCCCAGGCCTGTTTGACTAGGGCATCCACAACCGCCGCCAATGTAATCGGCTGTGCACCGCCAAAGCTTTGAATATGCGGTGCGCCATCCAGCAATATAGTAGGGCTATATCCTTTCAGGACTACATTACCGCGGTTACGATGGCTGCGACAGAGCCCGACTTCGGTAATAATGCCTACAAAATTCCGCTCCCTGCTATTGGCAATATTCTTATAAGCGAAAGTGATGTGAATACTTTTACCCAGTAGTTTCTGGGCACTTTTAAGGTCGTGATTTTCGGGACTGCCCAGGGAATCATGATCCAGCACCAGTTCAAATTGATGATGACTGATTGTGCTTTGATCGAGGTGCAGGGACTTGTAATGTTTTACGGGATTGCCATCAGCCACTATGATCAGCTGGGTAAGTGCTACTAAGCCCAATTTTTCGGCAACCGAACGAGCATTTTGTGGGTGCATAAGCTTATGTTTTCAGTTTAGATGAAACAAAATATCTTAATTTGACCAAGAGCGGAGCGCTTAATCAATAAATTCATTTTTTCATTTAAATTAAACCTACCTATCCCGGTAATCGTTCAATTTAAAAATTTCCACTAATCACCTTCAAATATTCAGGCTATGGCATGCTATGCCATTTTTCATAACCAAACGCGATGCAACAAACAAGGATTTTGCGTCCTTAAGGGATACCTACAAAGATAATTTTTAAGCCAAGGGAACGGCCATAAAAAAGGTTAAAATCCCTATTTTGTAGTAATACTACTATATATTTTTTAATAATACAAAAATTACTGATTAAATATAATTTAAAATTAAAAGAGCGAACAAAAAAACAGCAAAAAACTCATCTTATTAAAGCTCATCTTTTCTGATTTTAAAGTACCGGTGCATGAAGCAACCATTTATACTTTACGCCACTTGCTTTCAAAGGGCTGGCTGCAGCTATACTATCCAGGAATAAAGTCATGGGACTGCCTGCAGTAACGTTCACATCAAACTTCTTTGATGAAATAAACATTAGGCTACTTAATGCAGCATCCGCGGCTGCTGTTTTAATAATGGTGTTAACCTCACTGGCACTATACAAATACTGGCTGCCCCCTCGTTTCAAACTACTATCTATTAAAACCAGGCGATTCACTTTTACCACCAGGGTACTTTTTTCTGTTGCCGCGGCTTCTGAAAGCAGGCCTTTACTTTCGGCTACTGCCGGATGTTCTTCTTTGAATAAATCGTATTTATTGATTCTTGGCCGTGCCTCTTCATCACCGGCACAGGCTTGCAAAAACATAAAAAATACCATTATACCCCAAAAAAACAAATATTGTTTGATACGCTTCATATTAACCCCTGTCATCCTGTAATCATCCTATTTTAAAATCAATGCTACGCTATTGAAAACGCCATTTTGAAAAGCCACCTTTTGGAACCTCCAAACGGCAAGACAGCAACAGCTAAGCTGTTGCTATGAGCTTATTCAAAATGACGCTTTATCTTATCGTGTATAGTACTCTTTGTACTATAGCTTATTCTTGCTCATATTCAGAAGCCCATTCATTACCATCATCACCTTTATGGCCATCCAATTTGATCACGAAGCTTTTTGCAGGGAAGTAAGGGGTCAAACGGATATCCAGCCAAACCCTGTCTTTCTGCACCTTATCCTGTTCGAAACGGACGATCTTGAATTTCTCGATCAGTTTCTCCGGCCCTTTGATACCATCCAGGAATTTCACGATCTGCTTTCTCAGATCGTCTTCGCTTTTCGAAGTCCAGTTTTCAAATGCTCTTCTATTTAAGAAATCCAGTAATACTTTGGTCACATAGTCAAATACGCGTACTACCGAATAAGTTTGCAGCCCGATGTTATCGCCTGTAAACAGTGTTTTTGCAGAGAAGGCCATGATCTTCCCGTATTCGTTTACCATAGGCACCAGACCCATTTTTTCCAACTGGGAAATTTCACTTTTTTTCAATTCAAATTTAACCGCGTCTACTTCATTGATGCTACCGTGTTTTTTACCGGCAGCTACCTGCGACATCAGCGTTTTATGGATCTTACCGGCCAGGGAAGTGGAAGGAGGTACAAATACATCTTCTTCTTCGCCTACCTCTTCTGCTTTACCACGACCTACCAACCAGTTACAGGTCATGATCACATTACTTTTATGTAAGTCGCCACCGGTAAGGTTAGCCGCGCTGAACAGGTCTACCACATCATCCGGCTTATCCAGGTCCGCAAAGTCGGTTACTAACATCACTTTGTTTTCATTACAGATCTTGGACCATTTTTCGATCACTTTATTGGAACCCATATAACCCGGGATCGCTAATAAAGAGTAGTTATCTCTAAGATCCAGGCGATCGTAATATTGTTTTAATTCTTCGCCTACATGATCGATAAATAAAGGATTGTCCAGGTCGGTCAATTGCTCCATAGAAGCATTCATAATCCTTACATTATCTACTTTATCCAGTTCGGTATTTTTATAAAACTGGGAAACGGTCCGGTAAGACGTTTCTAATTCCCTGGTTTTATCCAGCGTGCTTTTCAGGTTTTTCTTCAGGTTATTGGCAGCGGACTGTGCTTTATTTTTGCAGGTCTCCACCATGTCATCTGCAGATTGATCTGTTTCCAGTAATTTAATCCAGAGGTCTATTTTTTTAGCCAGGTCAGCTCTTTCTTCTTTCTTGCCACTATCGTTTAAGAAAATTTGTTTCCGGGCTTTACGGTCCGGGTTCATATTGGCCACCCCATCCACTACCGATTCGATGAAGCTAAACCCGCCTACTTTGGCTAAGGGGTTAGGCCCGACCTGAGGGACTGACTGTTGCTGTTGTTGTTCCTGATTTTGATTTTGCGCGGACTGCGGAGTATTTGACATAGTTTTCTGTTTTTTGTTTTGTGATTAGATTATAGCGCAGCGTCATTACCTTCCAACTCAGAAGCCACGGCTTTCAAAGCCTGGATCAAAGCGGCTTTAGAGCCACCGTCCGCCAGGATGTTGCGTAATACTTTATTGTTACGTAATTGGCGTATGATCTTGTTGTATTGTTCTTCTTCCAGGCTTAAATTGCTCAGGTAGTTAGAATTTTGGGTCAGGTTCTTTGGTGTAAAATCACCCAGGTTCCTGAATTTAAAATCTTCATTTACGGTTTGACCGTCTTCCGTTTCATGCTCTACCGCTATCTGTGGCTGGAAATGGCGGAAGACATCCTCTACCGTTTTCAGGCCGGAAACAATCTCCGGGGACATCGTTTCATCGGTGGTCAGTTTGCTTACAAGTAGGGTCTTATTTTCCTGGATATCCTGGATCGCTTCGTTGGCGTCGACTTTTACTTCATTACCACCAACACCATAATTAAACATTGCCATAGTTGTACTTTTTTGATTGTGTAAAATATTTATTTGTTCGTTTTTATTTTCCTGTGGTACTATTTCTTCATTATTTACCTGGTTTTCATCTGCTGTAAACAGCTGCTTGATGTAGGCTATTATTTTCTGGATAAAATGCATACCGGGCTTTCGTTTTTAATAAAGACTAATCCAAAACGCTCCAGCCCCTTTGAGTACGGTTGTTGTTACTTACGTTCTGCTCATTTACAATAATGTTTTCTTTACGCTGGCCAATAAAGTCAAGCTCGCTTAGTCGTTTGAAAATCAGTTCGATGCTGTTCATCATATTACCGATCTCTGCAAAATGGCTATTCGAATCATTATGATTGTATTTGATCTCTGCTACTGAAGATAACTGGCCAATCAAGGCATGTGGTGCGATCTCACTCCATTCAAAAGTGTAGTGCATCATTTCTTCCAGCTCGGCAGCAACCATAGACTGCGTGGTATTGTACAGGTGTAAAGCCTGCTGGGCAAATACATCTACCAGGTAAACCGGCGGCTGAAATGGAATTACATTCCTGAACTGGAAATAAATATTGGCAAAATGATCCAGCAGGGTCTGGCATAGTGTTTTTACATTTTTAGCCAGTGTTGAATTTTGATTGGCATTCGCCGCTTTCTGTAAAATACGGAATGCATATTGCTGGATGTTGCCCATGGTCTTGGCAAAGGCATTGTAATAAGCCAGTAATTTCTGGTGGCTTTGTACGCTGGCACATGCCGGGATAAAAGCCTCATCAGCCTGCACCATATTGTGCTTGATGGAGACTTTGCCCATGATAATGTAATTGCTGCCGGCTGCGTTCTGACCGATAGCACTCAGGGGTACTAATTCAACAAATACTTTTGGTTGTGTATTGGGCCTTCTCGGCGGTATCTCTTCCGGGTCGATATCTCCGACCGGTACTTTTTCAAAAGGGTTTACGGTCACTACGATGTAGTAATCACCGTCCGCATTGCTCAGGCCGGTATCTAAAGATGTAGATAAAGATTTTACGTTGGCGCTATATTGTACAATTTCTACCCGGTAACCGGCAGCGGTGATCGCGCTACAATTCTTTATTTCTATCTGAACATCATTGGTTGCGGTAAGGAATACGTCGAATACGGCACGCTCAGCGGCATTGCTGCGGGGGAGCAAGCCATAATTAAAACTATTAATTGATATGGAACTTGCATCTCTTATACAGTCTATAAAATAATTCTCCTGGGCTTCGAAATGCGATTGTGAAATCTTCATTCCGTCTACCCAATTTATCGCCAGATGCTTAACAGGTTGTATCATAAAGGTTTTGCTTTAAATTATTCATTACTCAATAAAGGCCGGGGTGCCACTACATCTTCTTCTTCATGCTGGATCACCCTTTTACAAATCACCACATCATTCTCCAGGATCTTATTGTTCTTTATATCTTGCTCGAAATCTATATATCGCCTGAAATGAAAAACGGACTTCTTGGTATAAAAGATCCAGGAATAGGATTCTTCATTTTTATCAAACATATTAATCACCGCGTTGGGATTCTTATGGTTATAATCATCAATTACGCGGTAAAACCAATCTCCGAATGCTACGCCTTCAGGAATCGTTTTAGCCTTTATCCTAAAGCGGTTCCCATCTTCAATGTTCTTGGTAAGTTCAATATTCAACACCATTAAGCGATCAAAATCCACCCCATCAAAATTGACCGGTTGCTTATAGGGATCCATTTGCCAGGTCTTATAAATATCGAAAGGAATATTCATAAACTGCAGGTAGCAATAATAGAAAACAAGTGGCACGATAAAAATCAGGATACTTGTTGCCGACATTACAGCATAGCCTTCATAAGCACTCATCCAGTCATAAATATACACGAACAGGTATGCGCCCAGCATCATGCTGGCGACTGTCAATACCGTTTCAAAAACGATAATGAAAGTTAAGGATTTTTCAACATCTTTAAAAATACTTTTTAATAAATTAACATGTAAAGCACCCAGCAAACCATAGTAAATCATGGCCAGGAGGTACCAATAGGGATTGAACAGGTTGCCGGTAAAGCCCAGGAGCCCCGGGACTGCCAGCAATAGTGAAGCCACCAGCAGGTACACGATCAGTTTTTGGGTCTTTATCTTAGGGACCCGCTTTCTCATTTGAACTAAAATAACCGCCATGATGATCACGATCAGGGGCATCAGCAGGTATCTTAAAAAGAAACTTTGAACAACAGCTATTTCCATGTGCTAAATATTATTTTCCAGGTTAATTTTTTCTTCTATGCGTTCATTAAATATAGGTCGAAAAGCCAAGTCTTGAATAGTCTTCCACGCCAGATAACCGGAAGGCTTCCGGCTCTACATCGGTAATAAAGGCCTCTTCTACGATGACCGATGCCGGCATACAGTATTCATACAATTTTTGTAATAATCCTCTCAGGTTACTGGTCGGCATGAACTCCGGCAATCGTTCATAAGGCACCGGGCCATAGCTTACCAGCCAGTTACGTTCTCCATCCAGGTGCTGCCCGCTTAAAAGCGTTGAAATGCCTAACCTGAATTGTGACAATACCAGGTTTTGCGAGCTCTGATCTTCCTGTGCCACAACATTTGGCACAAAGCTGATCTGTACCGGGAGTCGCAGGAAGGCAGATACGCAGCGTTCAAACCAGGTCTTACTGCCCCTGATCGAATGAAAAAAAGGCAACAGGTAAGCAAATACTCGCGCGGTTTCCTGGTCAAGTGATTTCAGGATAGGCCACAGGTCATCCAATACATACAGGATCGCATTACTTTCGCCGCTCAGGTCAAAATCTGATTCCACCAGTAACGCATTCAGTTCTGCATAACAGGCTTCCAGCTCGAAGGGTTGAAAGAACCTGCGGGCACTCATTTCCTGCTTTTTCTGCTTCCGGATCTCCTGCACTACATCTTCCACATTCGTTTTTGTACTGCCAATAGAGGGCGGATGAAAAACACCCTCCGGCAGGTAATCATAAATGCCTTCCCGGTAGGTTTCTACCGTGACAATATGTTCTCCGAAATCATGGTATTCACTGGATACCGCCTTAACATCTTTATTAAAAGAACGGTTATTACTACCGAGCCGTTTAAAAAAGATCTGGTCAATATCCTTCCGATATTTCAAAAGATTTAGTGCAACAACCTCTGCCTTGTAATCGGTGTAGAGGTTATTGTATAAAACTTTTGTATTGATATGTTCTAAGGTCAAAGTCATAGGTCTGCTTATCTGAATTCCTGTTCATCCTTATCTTGAATCGCGACCAGGTATTCTACCCCATCGATCGCCCGCATTTCTATTTGCCGTTTCAGGGTCACTGCCATATTCTCCCAATATTGCCTGCCAAACTGCCGGTATACTCTTGGAACAATGGTGATCTCTACACTTCTTATAAATCCTTCTTTTGGTTTGTCACTGATGATGGTGCCGCGTTTCACCTCTATAGATTTCATTTCTCCTTTTAATGTCATGCGGCAATAATTCCGGATATCTTCCATAGACACAATCTTATCTCTCGTGGTAAGGGCGTATTTATAAGCCTGTATCGCATCGGTTCCTTTTTGCTCTTCACCACCGCCAACGGTTTCTGTCAGTAAGATAATGCTCTTATTGATATTAGAATAATTAATTTTTTGTTGCACCAGCTTGGTATTGGCCCTTACATTATTCGCTAAGGTAGCATGCGTCACCCAGTAGGTGGCTTTAATATGCTCCATCTCCCCTACCGGATCGACAATAATGTAATTTATATTTTCGGCAACCAGTTTACTGGAAGTTTTCACTTTCTGCTCCAGGGCTTTCATCTGGAGGGTCATATTTTTCAACGCTTCTACAACTTTATCCCGCTCCAGTACGCCAAACGCGGATACTTCATCACGCGTAAGCTCCAGCACATGCGAGATAAGGTCCAAAGCATTCCGCTCGCTAAAGCGTTCCATTCCTCCCGATCTTACCGTGTAATAGCCTTTCTCCAAAGCTTCTGAGCGGGTAAAAGGTATTTCTGAATAGTTACGCCCAAAACTATCAATTACATCTTCTACATAAAGATAATGCTCGCCATGGCCGGTAAATAAAGGAATATTGTTGCCCATTACATCCAAAGTGCATTGATTGCTTTTCCAGGCTTTGTTATAAACCGGGAATGCGTTCAGCACCATAGAAAAGCCTTCTATGACCTCTGTGGTAAACTGAGGCGGAAAGGTGAATTCTACCCACAAAAATTTCTTACCGTCTATAAAACTGTTAAGTTCTCTTTTCTCTGCCAGGAAGCTCAACTGCTCCGGCAGGCGATCCGAGATCATCTCATTCCGGAATCCTTTCAGCTCAATAAATTTATGTTTGTAAATGTTCTTGATATTATCTTCTATACGGGTACGGATCGCAAAGTCTTCAAAGATGCCATCAAACCCGGCTTTAGCTTCCGCGCTGGCATATTGAATACCCGGGGCAATCGCAAGACTGCTATTATTACATTGTACCCCTACATAAGGCAACAATTTATACACAAAATCCAGGTGTTCGAAAGTTGGATTGGCACAATATAAATGGATCAGTTCCGGCAAATGCTCTGCATCATATTTTGAAACATCAATACCGAGTACCAGTTTATTATAAGGCAAAACATACTCCGGCAAACGGGCGACCGGGATCTTATTCTGGTGCTCATCCATTGCATAACAGGTTTGTCCTGCCAGCAATATGGTGGCTTGTAGCTTATGCAATTGCACATTATCTACCGGTGTGAATGGAATTTCCAGATGTATATCCGAAACAGCTTTGGCCGTAGAGGCGAATTGTTTCTTCACAAAAAACTCGCTATGCCCCGGCAAAAGCTCTGTAGCTATTTCGGGGCTGCCAAAAGCTACGGCATGCGCCGGCTTTGGATAAGTATACATAGATGGCGTCAGCATCTTAGCGAGCTTTTCCAGTATCCTGGAATTGATCGACTGCACTTCATTCCCCACCTTAAATAATTCAGCGCTGAACGCATCAATCAGCAAAACCACGAAAGGGTCCAGGGAATGAACACTCTTCAAACCCCAGATCTTCGTTGCATTTTGCAACATCCGCGCTTTTATAACTTCTTTTGAATAGGCATTAAACTTTCCCGTCATAATCTTCCTTTTTTCTTTCTGATGGCGCTTTAATCTATGGACATCGGGCTCAGGAACAATTCTGTTACAAAACGGAATTGCTCACCACTCTCTACCAACCTGGCATTTACGCCGATCTTTGCTTTTTTCTTTATTTCTGTAAACTTCCTGCTTTCATAAGAGTGCTCTACAAATTCTATATGAGCATCTACCCGGGCCTGTGTCAGGCGCGGCTCATATTTCTGGATCTGTTGTTTAAAGCTTTCTACAAATATGTTTTCCCACATTACTGTGGTAACTGCATTATCAAATTCAATATCCCAGACATCATTCCCATACTCCGGGTCATAACGGTTCTCCCGCTTTTTAGTCGTAATCAAAAGCATGAGGTTCTGCGCGATGCTTTCTGCTTCCGTACAGGTCTTCATACTCCCGTTTTCTGACATCAGCTCTTCCGGGTCGAAAGGCATTTGGTAGTTCATATTATTCATATCCATCCAGGGGTTTTTGCAATGAACGACTCAGGATAAGGTTTTTCTGCAACTGGAAATCGGGCATCAGGTCTACCGGCAAATACAAGGTAGCCGTACCCTGTTCCAGTAATTCTTCTTTCAGGTAAGGATTCCATTTATTAAAATCCGCGCTGTTGATCGCTAACACTTCTGCAATCACATCAGGATCAAAAGCACCATTAATCGCCTCACTGGCTAAGGAAAGGTCCACTTTTCGCTTAGTAGTTTTCACCCGGCTCATTTTTGTATTGAAACCGGCCATGCGGTAATCCGCTTTCAACAGGTCCAGTTCTCCAGTTGCCTGGCAGGCTTCCATAAATTTACGCACATGACCTTTTGTTTCCGCAGGCAAATAAGTCGCATAGTCATGGTATTGATTGGATTTGGCAACCGCCATAGCTTTATCTACATTACCTTCTCCGCAGTTATAGGCGGCTACTACAGCAATCCAGTTATTGTATTTGCTATACATTTTTTTCAGGCTCGTAGCGGCGACCTGGGTACTTTTATAGACATCAAAGCGTTCCTGGTCGGAAAGCCCGAACTGGTTACCATGCCCCACTGTGAATTGCCAGATACCGCCGGCATTGGCATGCGACACCGATTGGCGTACAAAGCTCGATTCGATCATCGCCAGGTTACGCAACATTTTAGGCAGTCCATTGCTGATGAGTGTATGCTCTATAAACTTTACAACATCTTTATTGCGCTCCAATAAAGAACGGTAGTAATGCTGCCGCTCTGTATTCACCTGGAACATATTGCCCTGCTGCGCGAATAATGGACTATCGGCCAGTGTAAAGGCCGCCATCCCTAAGGCGAACAGGATGATATTGCCTGTAGTCTTTTTCATAATTTAAACGATTTCCCAACTAACACTTTCTTTTTCTGTATCCCAACCCACTTTAATCGTTTGCCCGGCTTTAGCCTCTTCGTTGACTATCTTTTTAGAAATAGGACGGGCCAGCTGTGACCTTACTACGCCACCAATCTGCCGTGCACCATACTGACTGCTGAATCCACTCAGAGCCAGGTTTTTGATCGCTTCTTCTGAAACTTCCAATCCTATACCCAGGCGCCCCATAGCAGCTACTAAGGACTTCATCTGTATACTAAAGATACGCTCTGCCATTGCTTCAGTAATCGGCGCAAATGGAATGATCTCGGTAATACGTGCCAGGAATTCCGGCCTGAAGTTACCGGCCATGATCTGCATCATTTCAGAGGAGGTCGGAATCGTTTCCTGTTCGAATTTCTTAATAATATGCTCGCTCCCGATATTGGAAGTAAACAGGATCAGGGCATTACTAAAGTCACCTTCTTTACCTAATTTATCATGGATCTTTCCTTCATCCATGATCTGCAGGAATACGTCAAATACCGAACTATGCGCTTTCTCGATCTCGTCGAAAAGTACAACGGTATAAGGTTGCTGCCGGATCTTATTCACCAGCATACCCCCTTCTTCATAACCCACATAGCCCGGAGGTGCTCCATATAATAAGGCTGCAGAATGCTCTTCTTTAAACTCTGACATATCAAAGCGCACCATAGCCTTTTCATCGTTGAACAACAGTTCAGCTATTGATTTAGCCAGCTCCGTTTTACCGGTACCGGTAGGTCCCAGCAGGAAAAAGGAGCCGATCGGTTGTCCTGGTTTATTCAGGCCACTACGGTTTTCAATAATGGCATCGGTCAGTACTTTAAGTGCATGGTCCTGGCCGATCACTCTCTTATTGAGGTAAGACTCCATATTTAACAGGCGGTCTTTTTCCTGGGCCTGGATCTTACCGATAGGAATATTTGTTTTAGCAGCCATTACTGCAGCTAATTCCAGCTTTCCCACTTTTTCTCTTTTAATATCGGCATAGCCGGAAAGTTCTACATATACTTTATCAATCAATTCCTGCATCTGGGCCGCATTCATATTGCTGTCCAGTTCTGGCTGTTCTGCCAGGGAACCCCATAATATAGGACTGATGCGGTTTTGCAGCTGCCCGTACATCCAGGTTAATTCAGCCACTTTATCTTCTTCACTTTCTTCTGCCGCAATCACAGCATCATATTCTTCTTTCCATTGTTGCAGTTCTTTCTGGGAGCGTTCGTCCAGCATTTTAATCGCTGCCATCGTACGGTCGAGCAGATCGATTGCTGCATCCGGTAGCTTTTTACCTTTAGCATAACGCTTGGCCAGTCTTACACATTCCGGGATCGCTTCTTTGTCTACTTCTATACCATGGTGCTCTTTATAGCGGTCCAGTAATACGCTTACCATTTTAATACAGGTAGGCAGATCCGGCTCGGCAACGGTGAGCACTTCGAACCTGCGGTTAAAAGCTTGTTCCGGCTCTACTATTTTGCGGTATTCTTCATGCGTGGTAGCCCCAATAACGGTGATCTCACCTCTTGCCAGCTCTGGCTTCAGCAGGTTAGCTACACTGCCCGCAGAACCTTTACTATCTAATAAAGTATGAATTTCATCAATAAAAAGGATGGCTTTTTCCAGTCGCTTACATTCATTAATTACCTTCTTCAAACGGTCTTCAATCTCTCCTTTATAAGAAGTTCCGGCCACAAGAAGACTGGTATCCAATTCCAGCAAAACCGCATTTTCAAGCAGCGCAGGCACTTTTCCTTTTACGATTTCATGCGCAAAGCCTTCCACCAGCGCGGTTTTACCCACACCCGGTTCGCCGACAATAATCACATTGGGCTTGCTTCTCCGGCATAACACTTCGATCAGGTTACGCGTTTCCTGCTCCCGGCCGATGATATTGTCCAGGCTGCCATTGCGGGCCTGTGCGGTTTTATCAATACAATAGTTTTGAATCGCGGTAAAAGAAGCCGGCGCTGCGGAACCATTCCCATTCAATATATTTTTTAGTTCCGGTGCGACAAAAACGTCTTTTTGGTTGCTGTACAGGTTATAGATCTCGTTTTCTTTCAGCGTCAGCGATTTCAATTGCTCGCCGGAGAAAGCCAGGTTAGGCTTAACGATCGCCGCCAGGATACATAGTGGAGTGATCTCATCCAGGCCTAATCTCAGGCGCACATCTTCCGCCTCTTCCAATACCCTGGATACGACTTCATCTTCTTTTACTTCTGAAGGCAGCTGTGTGGTGGTCGGATACTCCTCTATACGTACTTCGGCCCATTCGTAGATATAGCCCGGGTCTTTACCAATACCTTTCAGGAAATCTACCAGGTCGATATCTTTATGCACCAATGCGCGTAAGATATGTGCGGCACCAAACTTTTCATTATAGTTTTCCCTTGCCACCGACTGGGCAATATGGAATAATTGTTTAACTGTATCGTTTGAGATTAATATACCCATCGTTCTTAATTTACATTTGGTAAATACTCACTGTTCAACCAATAAAACACTTGTCCTTTGTGATTTACTTTGATGGCTTCACTGCTTTTATTGGTAGCCATTTTCGCGGCTAAAGCTTTATATCTTTCAAAATAAGCTCTTACTTTATCGGTTTCTATTCTGGAAGAGCCAGCCCATTGCTTCACGGTAAGATCCTGGAACAAAGGATCCTGGATAATAAACCCGGAGCCAACTTTCACGCTATAGGCCATTGAATTCCTGCGTAGTTTTCCTTTCTTAATCTTCGCGTATTTCGGCTTGTTTTTTGCCGTAATTTTTACGAATTGTTTGATCGCCCTGCGCCTGTTGAATTTATTGTTCTTAAAGGCTTTCTTCGAAATATTATAATAGTAGTTGTACAGTTGATCATATTCCGCATCATTAAGGAAGACGCCGTTTTCCATACCGTTTTGGGTCAGGTCGATAGAATCCTGTAAATAGCCTGTGGCCAGTAATACGGAACGGTTGTCTAACAGGAAGGAAGCTGTTTTAGCCGGCAATACACCGTCTACACCTACGAAGCGGGCTTTAAATTCAGGGCTTACGGTAGTAAGATTGGCACCTATATCTGATTTGAAATAAGCACTCAGGGAACTGTCGATCCTTATATTATCAGAGGTTACTTGTCCAATCATCGTATCAATCGCAGCTTTCAAAGATTTTGCCGGCATCACTTGTCCTTTCTTAGGGAACAACACGAACCCCTGGCTCATACTCGTATTCGGGAAATCTAAAGAGTAAGTCCCTTCAACTTCCTGCGCCAGGGAGAAATTATTGCTGATCAGGAAATCGTTTTGGTTCACGATCTTCTCTTTTTTAAGCATCGCAATATTCTCGGCACTGTTGGTCACGATTTTCTCTGCCAGTAATACGAAGTTATTGTAGGCATTATCCGATTTAGCCTGGGTCTGGAAGAAGATCATTCTTGCATTAACTCTCGTCAGGTCCTGGATGGCACTTTGTGTACGCTCTTCATCTGCACCAGTAGTACCTATAACTACGACGATATTTGTTTCATTAGCGGCGCTGCTTAGTAATCGACCGGCTTCGATCAGGCCACTATTTACCGGTTGTTCCAGGTAAGTATCCGGGCAGGACATGCCCGAAACTTTTTGTTCCAGGAAGGTCGTTACATCACGATAGTTATCACTCAGCTTGGAGGACATCGCACCGGTGCCACAAGTATTATCTTTATACACCACTCCACCGAAACGTACCTGCTGGTAATAGCTTGGTGTCATAAACTTCAGCTGTAGCTCCTGCAGGAAGGATTTCACTAAAGGTAAATACAGCCTGTTGTTCTGGCTCATATCCACCACGAATACCACATTCAGCTTACGGTTATTATCCAGGATCTCTTTAAACCGGGAATAATAGATCGGGTTACCCAGGATATTATAGATCTTGTTCGCTTCGTAATTCAGCGGATTGATCAGGAAATTGGTTTTGGTATTGCGCGCCTGCTCATTGTAGCTGACTACCGGGAAGGTGCGTTCAAAAGCGTTACGGCCAAACAAAGCGGCATCGGTAACGACCGGTTTAAAATCTGTTTTGGCAGTCGTATCCTGGTAAAAACCTATCGGGTTACCGGAAAGGTCTTTTGCTTTCGGTTTGATCGCCGTTTGTTCGCCCCATACCGATACCACATTTTTGCTGACCCAGCCATAGACATCATTTTTAACGCTATCGGCATCAAATGAAGGCTTTGCCCCTATCATCATGCGTTCTCCATCTTCCGACTGCTTGTATAAATAAACCAGTTGCCCTACGGCCAGTTTCTTACCCGTAGTATTGGTAAGGGAAGGGCCGGTAAACACTTTAATGGAGTCGTTCTCCAGGTATTTATCAATGCTGAGTAACACATCACTGGAGTTAGATACCAGCACTGCCTTAGGTACATTCCCTGTTGCAGTATTTCTAAGACTGTTGTTCCAAAGCAAGACTCTTTCTTTAGGCAACCAGCCGCTTTTCTTCACGGCTTTTCTTTTCATCATACCATTATCGACCATGCCCGGTTTATAAGCGGCCAACTTCAGCATATCATCCCGTTCATCCAAAACAACAAAGGTGGCCAGGAATTCGGATTTGCCGCTCATACCCGCAGACTTCCGGCGTTTGAGTTGCATCGCATTTTCTTCCCGGTCGGAATATACAATCCAGGGTTGGGACAAGCGGGCATAGCCTTCCCGGAGTTTTAATCCTTCTATAGTAGTATAGTCAGCCGATTTTGGCGTCATGGGTACTTTTCTTGTGGCACATCCTGTTGACAAAAAACAAACAGTGCCAGCGAATACGGCAGGTAGTATATATCTTCTCATTATTTGCTTTGGATTATATCAACTTTTGTTACACAACTTAAATTATCATCAAGCCCCACTTTTACCGACTGGATTGTTACATTTTTATCAAACTGTAAACCGGTACAGTAGTAGTAGAAATTATTGGCTTTACTGTCGTTTACTTTGATCACCGCATTTTCATTACCGCACAGGTATTTTTTCAACAGGTAGTTATAGTGCCCGTTAAAATCGTTGCCATTCGCGATCTGCTGTAAATTATATTTGAAATCATCATCCACTCTCTTGTAGATATCATCTACGCTGGATACCGAATCACTCACTTCTTTGTAAGAAGGCAGGATCTTGATTTGCTTGGTGATCGGGTATTGGGTTTTATCGGTGTAGAAGGTGACTACATAGTTACCCGGTTTTTGATAAGCATAGATCGCCATACGTTCCCTGGCATCTACAGCACCGGACTCCCCAAAGCTCCAGTTGTAGGAAGAAGCGTCCGTCACATTGGTACGGAACACCACATTCTCGTACTGCATGGCTTGTATAGGCCCTTCAATAGTGGCAACCACCGTATCTTCGATCACTGTTGTACCGGGCCTTTCGGCTACCTGTATGGTAAAGTTTTTCGAATATTTTTCGTTCACCGTAATGTTTACCTGGTAATAACCCGGGCGGGAAAAAATGTAAATGCCGCTATCCATTACCGACACATTGCCATCCCCAAAGTTCCAAAGGCGGGAAACGGCAAACCCGGTTTTATCCTGGTAACGCAAGGTATCCCCCACTTGCAAAGTTGTAGGATAAACTTTTGCCTCTATATCGTCCGAAGACCTGAAGTAGCGCTTTTGCAGCCAATAGATCAGCGCAGCTAAAAGCAGCACTGCCAGGGAGGCAATAATGATAATTTGTTTTTTGTTTCGTTGAAAATAAGACATACGCTAATCGATAATTGTTTTAGGTTTCAAATTTTATATTCTTTTAATTACTCCGCGACAGCATCGCGTTCTTCTTTTGTTCCACTTTCTGTGTATTATCTTTAAAGCCGACCAAACAAATACTCAGCATTTTATTAAAGTTGTCGATATCCTGGGTCCGCAGGGAAAGTATTTTTTTATCTTCGAGGTACATTTTATAAAACTTGGAGATCTGAAGATAACCTTCTTTACGTACATCATAAATGCCCACACCTTCAAAAACATTCGCCACATCATTGATGCCACGCTGTATATCGCTCTCTGTAAATTGCGGAATCGGGTCCCGGCTTAATACGGAGATGCGGTCGAAAGTCTTTTCTACCAGCGGCTCTACGAGTTTCTGGTGCCGGGCGAATTTCTGCATCTGGTCCAGCTTCTGGTTATCTAAAACATCGGAGGAGGAAAAAGGGGAATTATACCGTCTCAGGAAAAGAACGGATAAAACCAGCAGGACGAAAATCAACAATAAGAACAAATACCAGAACTGGTACCGCTTCTCCTGTTTGGACAATGAAGTATAGCCTTTCATTTGAATTAATTTAAGGGGTAATAATTAGTCGAGCGTTATGATAAGATCAGTAAAGAAAAGCATTTAGTTGCCAAACCCCCTTGATGGATCGAGCGCCAATGTTTGTCGCAGACGTCCATTCTGGCGTTGACATTCATCCAGCTCATCCAATACCATTTTTCGCTTCACCTCAACCTGTGAAATATTTGATTTTACAAACATCAGGCTATCGAGTTTTGCAGAGAGGTAGTAGTAATGCTGGAAGTTAATGCTATCATTGCCTATAGTCCTCCGGAGGTCCTGTACATTGTTCAGGATCATGTTGCTGAGGAATAAATTATTGGAAACCTGTTCGGTATTCATTTTGGACATCAGGCTGTAAAGGGTGTCCAGCTTACCTTTCAGCAGATGGTGCTTATTGATAACTTCGTTGTAGGATAGGATCTTAGATTTGGTATGTTCGTACTGGCGGGTATAGCTCAGCACAAAGAAAAAGATAGAAAAGAAGGCAACGAGGACAAGGACAATAAAGTATCCTATAAACTTCCAAAGTTCTCTTTTGATCTCTTTAGCATTTTGCATCTTTAAATTCAAATAGTTCATCTTTTCAATTTTAAATGTTCCGGTTACTTACATTATTTTTCAATTAAATGTAGCTGTATTAATTCGCAATCATTTAATAGCAACTGTTCGCAAAAACAATTAATACATATATTTGTACCAACAGCTCCTATTTATAATTCTAGAAATAACCGCAAAACTGCGCTATGAAGAAAGTCCGATTTTCAATTGCCGATGCCGATTTCTATTTCAAAGAAATATTAGTCAAGAATCTTTTAGGTGACCATAAATTGCAACTGAGAAGCAGCTGCAATAACGGCAATGAGCTTATAAGACACATTCACCTGAGACAAGAAGATGTTTTCCTTATAGACCTGTTTATGCCTATCATGAGTGGTATTGAGGCGATAAAGATCATAAGGAATTATGACATACAAGCCCCTATCATTGCTTATGCAGCAACTTACCAGGAAGATATAGCACAGATACTATTTGCATACCCAAATGTATTTTATTGCCAAAAGAGAAGCAATATTATTGAGGCCATATTATCTTCAATGGTTTTCACGCCAGTGAACCGTTACAAAGAGTATCTTAATGAATGGAAGGCCACCTCTAATATAGAAGATTTTCCCCTTCCCGGGGTTCAGAAAGACAGCAACGAATATGTGCCAACAATAGTAGAAATTCAAATAATGAGGCTATGCTATGAAGGATTAAGTAACAAAGAAATAGGCGTACAGCTAAATCTTTCGGCGCGCACGATTGATACTTACATCAAAAGACTGACCGACAAGTTGAACTTAAAGAGCAAGATAGACCTCATCAGATATTGTGTCGAAAATGGATATTACAACTCAAGTCTGTAATACCTTACAAATGCCCACAAATAGGCACTATCAGGTACTACATAATCGAAGTGATAAAGTCGTTCGTTAAGGTTAAGGTAGTTTTTTGACTTTTTTTCACAGGATTCAGTATTGCTAGTTAATCTAATCAAAGACCTTATTGAATATAAAAAGGAAATTCTCTTTTCTTATTCTGTTACAAATAAAACACATTATTTGCTTACTTCCAACCTTTTACTTAATCTTAATACAAGATTTTTATTGGGCAAGGGTGATTTTACGGGAATATTCCCCATAAATTCCCCAGGTTTCCCCATAGCTTATCATTTACAGGAAAAAACAATTAATCAATTCAGCTATATCTGAGTAAACAGTAAGGGTTTTCTCTGAGTAATTGGCATAAAAAAAGTGCGGATAGATTAATTGTTATCCGCACTTTTTTGTGTTTTGTAAACTGCCTAATCATCCTCCTTATTCAGGTCATATTTCACTTCTTTTTCTGAAAGAGAAGGGATTGCCGGCTTAGTACCGAACTTGGCAATATTATTATCCGGTGTCCGGTCGATCAGTTTATTATAAGGATCCAATCCCGCAAATTCGGGTTGCTCGTTTACGATAAATTCAAAAGTCTTTTCGTTACCGTCCATTTTTATTTTCTGGAGTACTAAAGGATTGTAAGCAGTTTTAGACTTGTCTTTTACCGTTCCAAAAATACCAATATCGATATAATCATTAACGGGAACTTTCTTGTTGTTACCGGCACTGTCTACGCGGAATTTCACGGATCCAACCGTCAGGTTAACCTTATACCTGCCATCCGGAAGTTTATCATACTTCAGGCTTTTTACATAATTTTCATAAACGGTTATGGTCTCGAAGAAGTCGGTGATAATATATTTCAAACTATCCGGTGTCGCCGCTCTTATGTACTCTACAAATTGCTTCGAAGTAGTATAAGGAGGCTCCTGGAAGGCAACTGCCGCTATGTACTTTTTCAAGGCAGCATTCAAGGTATCCTCGCCCAGATAATCACGGAGGGCATACATGATCACGGATCCTTTCTGGTAGTAAATATAAGATTGCTGCTCTACCAGCATCAATGGCTTCTCTCCTTTACCTTCAAAGGTTCTTGACCTCAGGTAACCATCCATCTCATGCTTTAAGAACTTCTTCATATTGTCCTTTCCATACCGTTGCTCCATCACCATCAAAGCACTGTATTGGGACATCGTCTCCGACATCACTGTCGCACCCTGTACATTAGCACCAATCACCTGGTGTGCCCACCATTGATGTGCCACCTCGTGAGCAGTTATATAAAACGGCATATCGATTTCATTCCAGTTGGCGGTATCCACTTTGTTGGTAAACCCTACGTTTTCTGAGAAAGGAATCGTATTGGCAAAGGATTGGGCGAATGAGGCAAATGCCGGAAATTCTATAATCCTTAATTGCCGGAACTGGTAAGGAGAAAAATTGGTGCTGTAATAGGCCAAAGATTTCTTCATGGCCAGCAACATATTGTCTACGTTATATTCATGCGCCTTATCGTAATAAACCTCCAGGCTCACCCCATTCCATTTATCTTTTTTCACTTTATAACGTGCCGACTGGAAGGCATAGAAATTAAGGATCGGGTTATCCATTTTGTAGTGAAAATAACTACGGCCATTTTCCTGCCACTGCCTTTCCAGGTAACCCGGGGCAATCGCCGTCTGGTCGGCACTGGTGCTTACACGGGTTTCAAAACGGATCCAGTCCGCATCATTTGAAATATAAGTGTTAGCATAAGCAGCGGTATCGTTTATAGAACGCATGCTCTCCTTTTTAGGCAAGTCATGTTTCTTACGTTCTGCATTGGAACCTAGCTCATATTGCTCATTATACCCCAGGCTAGGCATTATGGAACTATTGAAGAAAGTCCCATTCTGAACCACCAGTGTACTGATCTCATCGTTTGAAAAACCTTTAGGTTTATAATCAAATTCGAAGGCCATCTTGACGGAGTCTCCAGCGGCTAAAGGTGTCGTTAACTTGTAAATAAGCACACCATACTCTTTATCATCTTTAATCGTTGTAGCCGGGACATTTAAGGATACATTTTTGTAAACGAAATTGGAGGTATTATCCATCAGGTTGATGTACAGGGTATCCAAAGCAACGTTATGTTTATTTTTCAACCAGTAAAACCCTTTCACATGCATGCTTTGGGTTTCGGGGTAAATATCCACATCAAGATTAGACTCAATGATACGGGGCATCAGGCTGTTTTCATATTGCTTGTATTGCTTTTCGTAGTTTACCTGTTTCGTGGTAAACTCTTTCGGCGAAATGTAGCGGTTCAGGATATTGGTATTATAAAATATATAGCTACCTGTTGCTATAAATACAAGTGCAAAAACAGCGATCCCGATCTTTGTCCCCGGCTTCATTTCCATTTTGGAAAACCGGAAACGGGATTTAAAATTAGCCTCTTTACCTCTTGCGAAAAAGAACAAGCTCAACAAGCTCACCAGCAGCACAAAAGCGATCCAGTAAACCCGGTAGGTAAACCAGGGGCCTAAAGGCCCGTAACCATTCAGCTCTGTAAAGCGCATCCTGGGCCCATCGGAGTCAAAGTGGTAAATATTATTGGTCCATTGTAATAAGCTCAAAGCGATACCCAATAACATCACAGGGACCATAGAAAAAAAGAAGCCCAGGTATTTGTTAGGGGCGATTACCTGTAAAGCCAGGCAAATACCGATTGTGGTTACATAGCCGAGTATTCCGAAAACGATCACGCTTACAAAGTACTGCCATAGGTCAACCTGGTAGAAGCCCTGGGAAAGCTGCAGGCTGATGCCCATAATTACCGCCAACAGTTGCATCACCACGATAGCGCCCAGCAGCCCGAGATATTTCGAAAAATATAAAATAGGATTACTTACCGGCGTAGCATAGATCAATTCATCTATACGGCTTTCTTTTTCCCGGAACACAACGGTACCCGCATAGAAAATAACAAATATATTAGCCAGTAAAGTATAGACATTCACCGATCGGATAACCGTCTGGGTGAGTGGCTGCATTTCTGTATCGTAAGCACTGCCGCTATAGTAATAAATAACCCCGATCATTACCAAAGCCAGGGCACAACAAATAATAAAGAAAGTACTCTGTACAATTTTCTTAAATTCAAACTTACTCAGGTAAAATAGTTGTCGCCAGGAAAATGAAGCTGAATAATCCTGCTTTACATTCAGGACTTCTGCCAAAGGCCGCTCTTCATAACCCACTAAAGCATCTTCTTTCACTTTACGTTTAAATAGCGTGAAAGGGGTAGCAAACTGTGAGAATTTAAACCCTGCAAAACTCAGGAGCATGATCCCTAAAGCAATCCCCACCCATAGCATCCTGTTGTAGAGCAATAAACCATCCAAAGGCAATAACATGGTATTCTGCTCCGCAGCCATCCAGTATTTGGTCACATAGCCAAAAGCATTGCTACCAAAGGGCTCGAGCAAGCCGGCACCATAAGCATAATCCATATTTGACCCCAGGTTTTCCGCAATAAACCTACCGATTAACATAATGATACAGGTCATGTAGGCCGCCAATGTGTTGCGGGTAAAGGTGGTCAGTGAAAAGAAGATAACCCCCAGGATAAATACATTGGGCAATAAAAAGATAAAGAAAGGTTGCAAAAAATTAATCAGTTCAAACGGCCCCACCATTTTAGTACCTATACCCGGGATCAAGCCCAGCGCATAACCCAGCATCATTCCGGACATTACGAATACACCGGTCAAAAAAGCAGCCAGGAAACGACCAAAGAAATACTGTGCTTTTGAAATCGGCTTGGTAAAGAAAAGGGCATGAATGTTGTATTGATAATCCTTCTGTATCGCATTAGCCATAACGGCGACCAATACCACGCTATTCAACATCCCCAAAATATTGCCATTGAACCCCACTAACAATTCGGCTATGGCATAAGCAGAGTTCAGGGTAGTATTAGAATCGCCCTGTGCAGTCTGGATGGCCCCTGTGGCCACCAGCGCAATAAACATACTAAACAGCAGGTAGATCCCGAAGAATATATAAGTCATCGGTTTCTTAAACGCCTGCTTTAACTCGAAAGAAAAAATAGCTCCAAACATCCTAAACCTTTTTATGTAAGTTGTTTACAATAGTCGAGAAATAAACATCCTCTAATCCTACATCAGAACGGATAAATCCATCCCCTGGTTCCGACTCACTAAAGATTCTTAATTCCATTTCCCCATGTACCATCGAGGAGAAGATCGCGTTGTATTTTGCCCGGTAAGCATTCAGGCTATGCGGATCAATGGCTTTATGCCAGATCCTGCCACGCACTTCTTCTAAAGCGTCTTTAGGGTTACCTTCATACAATATGGTTCCCTGGTTCATGATCACCATTTTCTTACAGAGATTCTTTACATCGTCTACAATATGCGTGGATAATATTACAATGGTGTTCGTAGCGATTTCACTCAGTAAATTTTGAAAGCGGTTGCGCTCCATAGGATCCAGGCCCGCGGTAGGCTCGTCTACAATCACCAGTTTCGGGTTACCGATCAGTGCCTGTGCGATACCGAAACGCTGGCGCATCCCGCCGGAATAATCGCTTACATTTCGATGCCGGGCTTCATATAGATTAGTTTGTTGCAGCAGTGCCGCAACCAGCTCTTTTCGTTCTCCTTTATTGGAAATACCTTTTAATATGGCAAAGTGATTTAATAATTCCAGGGCAGCTACTTTAGGATAAAAACCGAAATCCTGCGGCAGGTAACCCAGCACTTTTCTTAAGGCGGTTTTATCATTGATCACATCAATATCTCCCAGCATAATGCTGCCACTGTCCGGGTTTTGCAGTGCAGCTATGGTACGCATCAGCGAGGATTTACCGGCCCCGTTAGGACCCAGCAATCCGAACAAACCTTTATCAATAGTCAGGTTAACATTGTTAAGCGGCTTTACACCATTGGGATAAACCTTATTCAAATCCTTAATTACTAGCTGCATGTGCATATAAATTTGTACCCAACAAATGTACAGCCACATCCCTGAAAAAGCAATCCCCCTAAGCGGGGGATTTTAAGGTATTACTCAGTCTTTTTATGCTATTTATGCGCTTTACGGGATCAATTGCCACCAGCAGGAAGCATCCTGGTAGTCCATAACCGGCTCGGCATTGTTATAATCTTTTATATCTGCAATAAACTTCTTGATGTCCATTTCAACATGTTTGATACAGTTTTCATAAAGATCTTTCCGGAATCCTTTATCGGTAAATTCAGCGACAAACTGCAAACAGATCAGGCGGGCAATAATTCTTCCGATAACGATCAGTTGTCTTTGCACCAGTATATCCGGTATTGAGAAGTTCAGATGATTTTTAAATAAGGGCACTATTCTTTGCGTCAGCTCATATTCCTGTAGATACGCATAAAAATTGTCCTGTTTGTACTTTTTCATTTGCCGGGTCAGAACTTCCGCAATCTGAGCATACAGCATTTCATTAGAGCCTTCAAAGATCTGGAAAGGCCGGCTATCGATAATACCACGACCGGCAATATGATCTATCTTGTAGCCACCCGAGCCGGAAAGTTGCACACAGATCTGCGCGGATTCCTGCATCAGGTCGGAAACCAATGCTTTCATACTATTAGCTTGTATCCCTTCTCCTGAAAGATCAAAGGCTATCCCACTCATTTCAGAGGCCTTGGCACACATGGCGGAGGCCAGGGTATAAGCAGCCTGGATTCTTGAGAGTTGAAAACGTACCGAATCCATTGAAGATAAAGAGCAGTTGCCCACTTTACGCTGGTTACAATGAGTGATTGCTTCATCCAGCATACGCTGTATAAAGCCTACCCCCATTGCGGCAAACTGTATACGGCTGCGATGCAGGATGTCCAGCATCATTTTGATACCGGTACTATGGTGTTCCAGTTTTTGGTTGGCAGGTACGGTAATATCAATATTATTCAGGCCATAAGGGATCATATAAAGTCCCAGGTTATTAAAGTATTGCTTTACCTCTATTTTTTGTTCCGGGATATTGTTATCGGTTACAAAGAACTCAACGTCCCGGGCCAGCTCTCCGTTAGCAAATTTCTTTCTCGCCGCGACGATCCAGAAATCGGCCATACCGGTCAGGCCCTGCCAATGCTTTTGCCCACTCAGTTTATATCCCTTATCGAAAGTATCATAACTGGTTTGCATATTCAGGGCATCACTACCATAATCCGGCTCCGTGATCATAAGGCCCCCCATAGCTTTATGGTTCATAAAACGGTCGAATACATGGGCCTTCACCGCTTCATTGGCGTATTTCGCAAAAGGTTGCAAAAACAAGCCTACATTGATGCCAAAGGTAAGTGCGAGGGGAAGCGATTCATAAGAGGCGGTCGAGATCATCGCCAGGCACTCTTTTACTTTCAGGCCCTTGCCGCCGTAAGCCTCAGGAACGGCTACGGCCAAAGGGTTAAAACTCATAATACTATCCCAGACACTTTGAGGCAAACCCCTGTTAATGCTCAATTCGTTGATATTGGAATCCGTATTGAATAAATTGAAAAGACCTGCTTTAAATCTTTCCTGGAAATGCTGAAAACTTTCGTTCATTTTTTGTCTTGATATACAAAATATCGACTTTCACTGTTAATTTTTATATGCCTTACATTCCAAAAAACATCCACATTCACCTGATAATCAAGTAAAAAGAATGAAAATGAAATGAGTAAAAAATTTGGTTAAATGCCTTCTTGCAGCGATTTAACATTAATGCCGAGTCTATACCTGGTTTTTAATTTCCTCAAAAGTACTATAATTAATGCGATCAACATATGATATCGTTTTAAAATTTTAACACTAGCAATATTTCGTCTCCCGGAACCAGGCGACCGCGTCTGCCACTGCCAGCTCAATACTCCTGTATTCTATACCCAATTCCCGTTCTGCCTTTTTGCCCGAATAATAATTATCAAGGGCGAGCATATAGGCTGAAGCATAGTTGAGTTTTACTGATCTGCCGGATAGGGTTTGGACTAAAGAACCTAATCTTCCCAAACCCCGCAAAAGGGAACCCGGGATTTGCACCTTGCGCCTGCTACTACCGGCATGCTGGTCCGTAAGCCTGAAAAATTCTTTATAACTTAAATTATGTCCTGCCAATAAATAATGCTCGCCAATTGTCCCCTTTTCAATTGCCTTTACAATCCCGGCACAAACATCTTCTACATGCACGAAATTTTTTCCTCCGGAAGGATAGGCCATAAACCCTTTTTTGATCCCATGCAATACCATCTGCCCGGAACTTGGCTTCACATCATAGCGCCCGATCATAAACGTAGGGCTTACGATGATGGCCGGCAAACCGTTCTGCTGTACCTGCTCCTGGATATATTGCAGGGCCACGTATTTACTGTTGATGTAACCTGAATTAATGTGGTGTAAGCCAAAAGCATTTAATTCGGTACCGGGGCTATCTTTAGAGCCAGGCGCCAGTGTGTTGGCCGTACTGATGTAGATCAGCCGCCTCACCTTATAATCCAGGCAGGCCCGGGCAATCAGCTGTGTCGCATGAATGTTTATTTTTTTATACTCCTCATAAGGCGTACCCCATTGCGTAGTCAGCGATGCCGCATGTACCACATAATCACAACCTTGAATGGCTTCCTCCACACATTCTTTACGGTCAATATAACCATGGATAATTTCCATAGGAATATCCGACAGTACGTTCAAATGAGCACCAGGCCGGACCAATACCCGGATCTTAAAACCCAGCTGATGCATATATCTCACAAGATTAGCGCCCAACAAGCCGGAAGCGCCGGTAATTAATACGGTAGATTCCATAAACAAAAAATTAAAAATTATAGGATAGTTCTCTTTTTACAGAAGAAGAGATCAAATGCAATGCGGTATCCACAGGCAGCCATTCTAATAATTTTGCCGTAACCCGGTTCCATATGCCCGGCACTATCCGGGCTTTTTTGTTCAGGCATTTCCGGATCGCCGCCCGGGCGATAGCATCTGTATTGATCAGGCCCATCCGCGCGACAAAACCCTGTGCCAGGATTCGGCCAGAAACATTACAATTAGTCATGATAGGCCCGGGATATAAAATACTTACCGAGACCCCCTGCTCCTTCAGCTCTTCTCTGAGCCCCATGGAAAAAGAGGCGATGAATGCTTTAGATGCCGGGTAAACCGTTTTATAAGCAATAGGTGCAAAAGCAGCCATACTGGCCACGTTCAATATATAACTCTCCTTAAATTGTGATAAAACCGGGATCATAGCTGAAGTAACCTGTACGCCTGCTTTCACATTTAAACTGATAATACGGTCCAGGGCCTGGAAAGTCGCAGTAGTAATGGAGGCAGTGCCCCCTATACCCGCGTTATTGATCAAAAAGAATACCTGGTAACGGTCGCTGATCTCTTTTAAAGTTGTTGCCAGCATTTGCTCATCGCACATATCTAATTCATAGACCAGTACTTCAACCTCAAACTGGTGCCGGATATGCCGGGCCAGGGAATGTGTATTTTCACCTGGTAGCGCCAGTAAGATCATGTTATAGCCCATTTCAGCGCATTGGCGCGCAAATGCTTTACCTAATCCTTTTCCTGCGCCGGTAATTAAAACAAATTTTTTGTCTGACATATCTTAAGTTTATTAGTGATCCTTATTGACGACCGGTTACCGTTGTAGCCCGGCAGTTTAATCCTTTTTCTTCAACCTGCCGGAACCGGTAATATTTTGTGTAACCGCAGGGTTGCCGTAATAATTAACATTACCACTTCCCGAGATCACCGCATTCAGGGTATTGCTGGCTCTTAGCGTCGCGCTTCCGGAACCGGTCAGGGTGACTGTGGCATCAACCGCTGAAAAATTTTGTGCTTTAAAATCGCCGCTGCCGGTAAGTCTCACACTCAGGTCACGGGTAGTGCCGCCGGCAATATTTATATTACCGCTACCGGTCAGTTCGCTGTACACCTCATCAGCCTGCAGGTTAGCGATTTCCATATTCCCGGAACCTGTCAATTTAATATCCAGGTCCGGGCTGATCACCTGCTCTGTTGTTACATTTCCCGATCCCATTAAACTGATACGTTCAATTACAGGAATGGTTACATATACTTTCAGGCTGCTACCTGTAGACAGGCGTAACCCGTTCCGCAGCTTAATTTTCAATATCCCGTTATCGACTGTAGTGTACAGGTCACTGATTATATTTTCCTGTGCCTGTGCTTTAACCATTTGATTGGCCCCTTGCACCAAAACAACATCTCCGGGAAATTCCGCTTCTATCATCGTAAACGCCGCTACGCTACGCTCTTCAGTAACTACCGGGCCCTGCCCTATTACTTTTTCACAGGAATCAAGGCTTAAAACAAGCAGACCAGCG